>Ga0209628_10000199_pt1 | contig 34993 bp, 26 predicted proteins | sample TergutCu122P4_FD_187285 | JGI IMG/M metagenome (GOLD analysis project Ga0209628, IMG submission 187285) | Cubitermes ugandensis P4 segment gut microbial communities from Kakamega Forest, Kenya - Cu122 P4 (SPAdes) (version 2) | ecosystem: Host-associated > Arthropoda: Insects > Digestive system...
GGCTTCCAGCCTGCGCGAAGGTTGCGGAATGGAGTCTCCGCCCTGCGCAGGTAGGATGCCTACGAACTCACTGGCAGGCTGGAAGCCTGCGTTCCCAGGGAAAAAGCGACTTTGCAATCCTCCTGCGTCAAAGGGCTTCACAAAACGGTTCGTTGCGGTAGAATCGGTTCCATGTCTAAAGTTACCATTCCCCAGATACAGCGGCGAAAAGCGGAAGGCCCGAAAATCAGCGTGATTACGGCCTACGACTATCCGAGTGCGCAACTGGTCGACGCGGCGGGAATCGATATTATCCTTGTCGGCGACAGTCTGGGAAATGTCGTGCAGGGCAAATCGACGACGCTTCCCGTTACCGTTGAGGAAATGATCTATCACGCCGAAATGGTCGTGCGTGCGGCGAAAAACGCTCTGGTTGTCGTCGATTTACCGTTCCCTTATTGCCAGCTCGGTCCGAAAGAAGCGGTCAAAACCGCTGCGAAAATTCTCAAAAACACGTTGGCCGACGCCGTGAAAATCGAGGGGGGGGAAAACCGGCGCAAAACGATCCAGGCGGTCGTTGAAGCCGGGATTCCCGTGATGGGCCATTGCGGTTTACAGCCGCAAAGAATCAAAATGCTCGGTCGCTTCTCTCTGCAACGAAACCAGGAGCAGCTTCAAAAAGATATAAACGCAATCGAAAACGCCGGAGCGTTTGCGGCGGTTTTGGAGTGCGTTGCGCCGGAAATCGCCGACGAAGTAACCCGGTCCGTCGGCATACCGACTATCGGGATCGGAGCCGGACCGCATTGCGACGGTCAAGTGCTCGTCTACCACGACCTTCTCGGATTCAAAGAGACTGCTCCCAAACACGTTAAAGTTTACGCCAACCTCGGAAAAATCATCACCGACGCCGTGAAAAAATACTGCGAAGATGTGCGTGAGGGGGCGTTTTAAAAAGCGGCCTGCCGGGTCTCGGCAAGATTTTCGAGCAAAATTCGCCGGACCTCCATAATCGACCGGGGATGCGTGTGGACGGTGCCATGCGGGGCCGGAACGTCGATTTCGCTTTGCACGCCATCGATTTTCGCACTTTTGTATTCGACAATTCCGTCGCCGGCGCGTTCAAGGTACTTCGCCAATCCGGTTTTGTGCTCCAACCCGATGATGTTGTTGAACTGCACATCCGGCGGCGTTTCACTGGAAAGCAACACAGAAAACAACGGGTTTTTCGGCGACAACGATTCGATGGACGTTTCGATTTTCAACAGCGAATTATTCGTCAACGACGAATTATTCTTGAGTGGAATCTCTTTGATGACACTGGTGAGCGTCTTGGGCAACCGGATCAGTTTGTTCGCAAACCATTGTGTGACACTATTGGAATAATCGCTTCCGCGAAACGGCGTCGCAATCGTAATCACGCGGTCAATCGACGGGTCCGGCGTGAAATAAAACCATTTTTCCAGCTTCTCCTTGATTTCCGGAGCTTCATGGAGTTCTTCCAACGGCTTATTGCTGACGAGTTGCCAAAACCGGTCGCCGCTACTTACGGTTTGCATCCGCGACACGAGACCGCCCATGCTGTGTCCGATGAGGATCATCCGGTCCAAAGCAGGCGTGCTTCGGTGTGAAGCAAGCGTTCGGCGGACTTCCACAAGGTCTTCCCGAAGCTGTGCCGCAGAAACCCAAAACGGTTGCGCACTCGGATAGAAGTAAAACCAAAATTGGTAATTGTCCCGAATTTCCGGAATGCTTCGTAAATTGTTGAACATTTCCATCCAAGTCATTGGGGACGACCAGAGACCGTGGACCATCACGACCGGAATTTTGTTTGGGTCATACGGCTGCATCATATAGATTCCGTACAGCGAATTGGAACCGGCGGCCTGTTTTTGCTGGGACTGTTTTTCCGTCTTCTTCACGAGATGATTGACCAACGTGAGATCAATCTTTTCGCCGGGATTGACTTGAAAATTCGTCTGTTGAATCGTGGAAAACTCGTCCGGCTCGTCGATCAAATCGTACTCGACCAACTTGTCCTGGATTTTGTCGGACAATTTTTCCTTTTCTTTTTCCTTTTCTTTTTCGTTGCTTTTCGCGGCTTGCTTCGACGAATTTTCCCTGGCTAACTCGTCGCCCGGCTTGGGGATGAATCGGGAAATCAAAAGCTCGTCGGGCCAAAGCAGGCCGATTGTGCTCAGATTATTGAGACGCGGGTTCGACAGAAAATAGGCGAGCGGCGTTGTCAGATCGCTTTCCAGCGGAACCAGGACATTTTCGACCTGAGTATGGGTTACGGCGGTCGAATCGTACAGTTCCAACACGGCGTGAAATTGCGAGGTTCTTTCGTCAAGGGGGCGAAGAAACGCCGTGACGGGAAAACACAGGCCGGGTGGATAGTATTTTTCGGCGGGAGACCGCCCGAACCCTTGTTTACGAATTGCAATCAATGGAACACCGAGCCCGCTCTGTTTGTACTCGTTTTGAAGTCCTTTGATTTCGTAGTCGGCGGCAAACTTGAATTTCTCGATCTCTTCCCCTTTCCAGTCGGCGGTGAGCATGGAACAATTGATATTGCATGTTTCGCCCAGGGATTGGACGGCGTAAGTACGGTCGGGACTGAGAACAAACTCGTATTCGTTTCCGAGAAGGCGGAGCATGCGGAAAAGCGACTGGTTGTAGATCAGACAAACATCGCGGAATTGCGAATCGTAGGGATTACGGTTTCGTTCGAATTTCGGATCAAAAAGAAATTGGTAAGAATGGATCAAGGCCGCGTAATAAATTTCCAGGGCGAGCTTGGGCTTGTCACGCTCCCAACGTTGCGCTTCAAAATAGGCAATTTCGGCAAAAGCGTAAAGTAAATTCGGATTGGGGTTTCGTTCGATTAGTTTTTGCAGAGAGACCAAGGCGGCGACCGGTTCGGTTTTGGCCGTGCTTTCGATGTCGTACGCACGCAAAGTCAGCGTGGTGTGTTCGGAAAACGCCAAATCTCCTTGAGAAGTCAGGCGAAAACGTTTTTTTTCCAGCGGATCCGTTGCGACTTTTTGGAGGCGAGTTTCCACGACACGGGAAGCGCAACCGGCAACCGCGGCGACCAGCACCAAAAGCGAGCAAACCGTTAAAAAGCGGCGAAAAAACACGAAAGCATCCTCCCTGCGGAGTATAAGAAATCCGTCGGGTAAGGTCAATTGCAATTTTTTCGGACATTGAGCGTGTAAGGGCGAAGAATTCAACATCGCACGTGTCTTGCGAAACAACGACGGAAAACGTAAAATTTCCGGCTCATTTCTCATTTCTCATATTTTATGCTTCATATTCACTTCGAGGGCAGCGTTTCATTGGGGACGCTGCGTAATATCGCGGTTCGCAAGGGAAGGACTCTACCGGACAATGCGACGTATTCCTTCCGGAATTTTACGGAGTTTAACGCGATTTTTCCGAAAATTTTCGAACCACTTACCGAGGAACAGGACTTTTACGAACTCGCGGCGGCGTTTGCGGAAGATTTGGCCCGGCAAAATGTTACGTATTGCGAAGCGTTTTACGTGCCGCTGGCCCATGTTCGGCGCGGCGTGCCGTTTGAAATATTTTTCCCGCCGCTTGCTTGTGCGCTTGACGAAGCGGAAAAGAATCTCGGCGTTTGCGTCAACATGATTTTTTCGATCATTCGCACCGGAGGAAATACCGGGTGGGGGCACCAAACGCTCGACCTGATTGAACGGTACCCGCACCCGCGAATCGTTGGGATTGATTTGGCCGGGCCGGAATGTTACGAGACGATAACGCCGTTCGAATCCGTGTACCGCCGGGCCAAGTTACTCGGACTGCATCGCACCGCACACAGCGGCGAATTTTGCGGACCGGACCACATTCGTCGAACGATTCAACATCTGCAAGTCGAACGGATCGGACATGGTATCACCGCGGCGCAAGACGAGTCGCTCATGCAGCTCCTGATCGAAAAAGACATTCCGCTGGAAATTTGTCCGACGAGCAACGTGAAACTCGGTGCCGTTGCATCCTGGGAATCGCATCCGGTCCGAAAATTGTTCGATTACGGCGTCCCGATTGTGATCGGAACCGACGATCCCGCCTTTTTTGGTAGCACGCTCGAAGACGAGTACCGACAACTCCAGCGGTATTTCCATTTTAGCGAAGCGGAAATCGAGGTTTTGCGGAGAAATGTTGTAAGATACAGGGCATCGGGGATAAGTGATGAGTGATAAATGGTTAGTGGTTAGTGACACACATTCCGCATCTCTTATCCCCGATTCCCGATTTCCGATTCCCGATCCCCTAAATTTCAAAATTTTGCTTACTATTTTGAGTTAATATGCTATAGTTTACCGGTAGAAATAGTCCGTGTCGTTACGTTTTCCCATCAGGCGGGTCAGGTTCCGCGATTTCTCCTTCGAAACATCATGACAAACGAAGCTTACGGCGAAATGATGCCGATTACCCATCAGGAGTTTGTTGCGATCCGCGATTTGGTCTATGAACGTTTTGGTATATCCCTGTCAGACCAAAAAAAGAGCCTCGTTGTCAGTCGCTTGCAAAAAATACTCCGGCAGCGTGGCTTCCAAAATTTCAAGCAGTATTACGACACGCTTATAGCGGATAAAACGGATAAAGCGATTAGTGAACTGGCAAACCAGATTACGACGAATCACACGTTTTTCTTTCGGGAAGCGGATCATTTCGATTTTTTCACCAAAACGATCTTACCGGAAATGACCGCACGGCATCGCGAGCAAAACAACAATGACCTTCGTATCTGGTGCGCCGCCGCTTCCAGCGGGGAGGAACCGTACACCATCATTATCGCAATGCTGGAGTATTTTGGTGCGAATTATTCCCAATGGAACGCCGGTTTGCTTTGTACCGATATTTCTGAAAAAGCGTTGGTCGAAGCGAAAAAGGCCGTTTACGAAAAAACGCGGCTTCAAGGGGTTCCGCCGGCGATTTTACAGAAATACTTCAAGCAGGAAGGGGACCAGTGGAGCGTTGTTGAGAAGGTGAAAAAAGAAGCGGTCATCCGGCGTTTCAACCTGATGAACAAGACGCTCCCCTTCAAAAAACCGTTTGACTGTATTTGGTGCAGAAATGTCATGATTTACTTTGACATGGAAACGAAAATCGAGTTGGCCAAACGCATGTACAACCACACGGTCAACGGCGGATATTTGCTCATCGGACACTCCGAAACCCTTGGCCGAGACCAAACCAAGTGGAAGTACGTAAAACCCGCCGTTTACATAAAAGAGGAATGAAAATGAGAAATGAGAGCCGAAGACTGTGCTCCCGTAATAATTCGTAACTCAAACCGTAAACAAATGGTAACTCAAAACAGTAGAGGAAATAGGAAATCGGGTGTAAAATATCCTCCCCGATTTCCGATTTCCGATTTCCTTAAATTTCAGCACTTTTTTCAGTTTCATAACCAATCTGTTTACACTTTGAATTCGTAATTCGTAATTCGTAATTAAAAAAAATGCCTCCAATGAAAGTTCGTGTACTCATCGTCGACGATTCTGCTCTTGTTCGGCAGATTCTCCTGGAAGGAATGAAAAAAGATCCCGGCATCGAAGTCGTCGGAACAGCCGGTGATCCCTACGCGGCACGGGACATGATCGTCCAATTGCGACCGGATGTCCTGACGCTTGACGTCGAAATGCCGAAAATGAACGGCGTTGAATTTTTACAAAAACTGATGCCGCAGTATCCGGTTCCGGTCGTGATGGTCAGCAGCTTGACGGAGCGTGGTCAAAAAATCACTCTCGACGCAATGGCGGCCGGAGCGGTCGATTTCGTTGCAAAACCTTCGGGAGTGGCGGCACTCGCTCAAATGATGGACGAGCTGTGTACGAAAGTCAAAATTGCGTCGACGGCAAACGTTTCCCACTGGAAAAACCGTGCCGTTGCACCGGGAGGGGGTGGTGTCGGAACGCCTGGCAGTGCCGGCATTGCCAAAACGATCGGAAGTGCCCTTTCGACGAAAATTTGCGTCATCGGTGCATCGACCGGCGGTACAGAGGCACTTCGGGAAGTGATTGGCGGTTTTCCTCGGACGATGGTTGGCACCGTCGTTGTTCAACACATGCCGGCAGGTTTTACAAAAATGTTCGCCGACCGTCTGAACTCCCTATCTCAAATTACCGTCAAAGAAGCGGAAGACGGCGACCAGATCGTCGATGGCCGTGTCCTGATTGCCGCCGGAGGCAAACAAATGGAGGTCGTCAAATTCGGGTCCGGTTGGCGGGTCAAATTATTCGATGGTCCGTTGTGCTGCGGACATCGTCCCTCGGTCGAAGTGATGATGCAGTCCGTTGCGAAAAACGTCGGGCGAAAAGCGGTCGGAGCAATGCTGACCGGTATGGGGTCCGACGGTGCCGACGGCATGAAAGCGATGCGTGACGCTGGTGCCCGGTGTATCGCACAAGACGAAGCCTCCTGCGTCGTATTCGGAATGCCGAAAGAAGCCCACGCTCGCGGCGGGGCCGAACGATTGGTTCCGTTAAAAAGTATTTCCGCGACCCTCCAACAATTGGTGAAAATGATTGTTTGAGGCACCGGGAATCGGGCATAGGGAATCGGGCATAGGAAATAGGAAATAGGAAATAGGAAATAGGGGATGGATTTCTCATTTCTCATTTCTCATTTCTCATTTGTCATTTATCACCTATGCCCGATTCCCTAAATTATTCCAACAGACCACGCAACTGTTTTTTCCTCTCCTCATTCGTTTCATTTCGAATGGATTCCTGCTCTTTGATGATTTCCTTGAGCAATTCAATCGCTTCGTTGAAACTTTCCATTTGGACCATGCGGTCACGAATGTTCGCCATCTTCGCCAGGATTCGGTCCAATTGCGTCAGGGCCGCCTGGTGGGACTTTTGAATTTCGTTGCGCTCGACGGTTTCCCGATTCTCCAGATCACGACCGAGTTTGGTTAAAAGCTCGTCGAACTCGAAAAAATCCCTTTCGACCAATTGCCGCATCGGGTCAAGGAGTCCTGTGTCGAGACGCTGCTGTGCTTCCGGCGTGAAAATCTGGTTGTTCTGCATCTCCTTGCGGATTCCCTGGAATCCCTTGATGATACCACCGAGATCGTACTTCTCCTTTTCGGAATCCCGAAGCGAACGCTGCGTGTTGTACACCGCTTGCGTTGCCTGCTCTTCGGCAATCCGGTCCGGTTTCGGCGTCGGAATTTCGTTCTTATTTTCCGCTTCTTTTTTCGCTTTTACCTCCTCCGCAATCTGTTCCGACGTTTTTTCCAATCGAATTTCCTCCAGCAAACCGCGAGTACGCTTCACTTCCTCGATCAATGCTTCAAACCGTTGCCTCAGACCGATTTCGCGGGCATCGAGAATTCCCTTGAGCCGTGGAGCGCTCACGATTTCCAGTTCGAACCGTTCGCCGACGCCGCAATGCGGTTGCGTCTGTGGTTCACCTTTAAGCGGCGGCAGGGAAAAAGCGTCGGTCGCTTCGACCAACAGTGACAGGCGGTCCCCCGGTTGCACCAATAATTCCGCAACGGAAAACGCTTCGCCAAGCGGTTGATTCGTGATCGTTCCCCCAAGCGACGCAATCTGTCGGATCCCTTCCGACTCCGGCCCTGCGATTTCCGACGGTTCGTCGTCGGCTGCATGAGGTCTTTGGAGGCGAGCGACGGAATATCTGTACCGAATTTCTGACAAGCCGTAGTCGTCCGTCACTTCCCCGAGCGTCGGGAGTACGGCAATCGGCGTAATCGCCTGTCCGATTCCATCCAACCGGGACGAAACGAGCGGGGGTTGATCCTTGACGATTTCCAGTTCAAGTCGAATCGGTTTGCGGTTTTTGATTCCGTCAAAATCGGTGAGCGTCCATTCCAAATGCGTCGCCGTTCGCAAGTCGGGCAACTCGAGGGACAAGGAACCGTCCTCCGCAATCGTTGCGGCAAGGGGCGGTTGACCATTGACGGAAATCGCGGCGGAGTCAATCGGTTTGTTCGTCCCGTTGCGGACGGTTACGGTCGTTCCCTCCGGAATAAACGCCCGATCTGTCGCTTGAATCGTTTGGTCGGTCCGCTGCATGTAAGGCGGGAAACGAAGCAACAGTTCCGTTCGGGGCACCATCGGCGGCGGAACGGTTTCAATCGTCAAACCATCGATCCGCGAGTCTCCCGCCGTGATCGAAAGCGACACGGGATCAAATAGCTCCGGAATCGTGTGGAAAAAGGAGCGGTATTCCACGTCGTCAATTTTTCTCGTACCGAATTGATTGATGGTGAACGATCTGGCGTTTTCGCCGGTAAGAGTACGGAGTTGAAAAGTGACGGAACCCGGAACCTGCGGCGTAGCCGTCTCCGCAAGAATGGTGAGCAGAAAGGAATCGCCCCGGGCAATTTTGGCGACGCCGTTTGCGTCGAACCCTTCGACGTGAATCCGGGACAAACGAGGCCATTGTTTTTCGGACAGGAGAATATTCCGCGAAAACCAAAGGTGTGCCGTTTCGGAAAAGGCGAACCCCAAACCGATCAAACCGCCGAGAAACACAAGAACAGCGACGACCCGCAGCGCAAGCCGGTTGTATCGAAACAGCGAAGGAACGGAAATCGGTTCAATCAGCGACGCGGCCCGTTGGGCCGTTTCCCGGAGAAAATACGAGGTGCCTGTTTCCTGCCCTTCCCGCTGTAATTCGACGCTGGTAATCAGCGATTCGTTCAAACGCGGTTCACGTTTCTCGAAAAGCTGGGCAAGTTGCCAATCTTGAATGGGGCAAAAAAGCCGGGAGAGGAGCCGCTTCCAAACGATCATGCCGATCAAAACAGCGAGCGTCGGGAGCAAAAGTATCCTGAAGAACTGCGAAAATTCGAAAAAACGGTCGCCGCAAAGGTCCAGCACCAAAAGCGACGCAATCGCAAACAGAGCGGACGCCGTTCCGTCAATTGCGGTGAAAACACGCAACAGAAAGCGTAATTGCCGTAGTTTGACGAATATCATTTCTCATTTTCGTGGAAAAGAACGATTCTTTAATGTGCGGTCATTGTAGTCCGAAATCAGCAAGAAAACAAGAGACGCTTTGCTACAAGAGAACTGCATTGTTCAAAATGGATAGAAATTGAGGGCGCCTCTGGGAACGCAGGCATCTTGCCTGCCCCTGGGTTCGCAGGCTTCCAGCCTGCCTCGCGCAGGCAAGATGCCTGCGTTCCCAGGGACTTTGCAGTTCTCTTGCGCTTTACTGCTGACAGATTGACACACGGGTTTACGAATTGTATAACTTGACGGAAGAAGAGGGCTGTGGTGGATAATGACGGAATAAGTGTACTATGAAAATCGGCATTTACGGGGGAAGTTTCGACCCGATTCATTGGGGACATCTCTTGTTGGCGGAAACCTGTTTACGGGAATGTAAGCTGGATCGGATCGTTTTCGTACCAACCGGGGTTGCGCCGCACAAGCCGAACCGGGCGTTTGCCCCGGCTGAAGATCGGATTGAAATGGTCAATCTCGCTCTGAGCGGCTGCGACGAATTTTGCACAAGCCGGTTCGAAATTGATTCACACGCCGAGCGGAATTACACGATTGACACGCTACGACACTTCAACGAAACGTTCTGTGGCCCGGAACTGTACTTGATTCTCGGAGCGGACATGTTGAACGATTTGCCGAATTGGCATAAAGCGGAAGAAATTTGCGAACTTGCAATTCCGGTCGTTGCGGCGAGACCGAATACGCCGCTCCCGGATTATGGGGCACTTTCGTCGGTGGTTTCTCCAAAGCGGTTGGAACTTTTTCGAAATTATCTCGTTCCGATGCCGCTTATTGAGCTTTCCTCGACCCAAATTCGGAAACTCCTCGCCGAAGGAAAACGCATCCGTTTTCAAACGCCGCACGCCGTGGAAACGTACATCGCAACCCATCGGCTTTACCAGTAAGGACATCGGGAATCAGTGATCAATGATCAGTGATGAGTGAAAAATCAATTTCCTGCCACCTGATGCCTGAAGCCTGATTTCCCATCCTCTATCATCTCCAAGTTTATGTCTTTTCTTTTCGTGATTCGAGGGAGCGATCAAGGTTGCCGTTTTGAAATCCGGGAGACCGTCGTTTCCATCGGTCGGGAAATGAACAATATTTTCCAGCTTCACGATCCGGAAGTCTCCCGAAAACATGCGGAAATTCGAAAAGACAACCGACAGGACATTATTTACGACTTGAAAAGCTCCAACGGCCTCTTTGTCAACGGCAAACGGGTTCAGTCCACCCTGCTTCACAGCGGCGACCAGATTCAAATCGGACGAACGTTGCTTCTGTACACAAAAACCGATTCTGAAGAAGAGGGAAGTTCGCAAGGGGCGGTGAATGTCCAAATTGATTCGGATGCAATGGACCCGGCGGCGGCAATCATTGCATCCGTTCCGAAAGACGAAGGAACATGGCTGTTTGAAAGTATTTCCGAGGGCCTTTCGGAAGCTCGTCAAAGTCCCTGGCTACGGAAAGCCAAGGGACACCTGAAAATGATGTACCACACGGCACTGGTCGTCAGCCAGACGCTGGATACGGACCGTTTGCTTCACCGGATCATTGATTTGATTTTCGATTGGGTTCACATTGATCGGGCTTGTATTTTACTCTTTGAGAACGAGTCGAAAAACCTGGTTCCCCAAGTCTTCCGAACACGGGATACCGCCGAATCGCAATCACCGATGAGGATCAGCCAAACGATTCTCGATTACGTTCTGAACACCGAGGAAGGAATTTTAACGAACGACGCTAGTTTGGACGACCGCTGGGATCCCGGAGCGAGTATTCTCGCCGATTCGATACGCGACGTCATTTGCGTTCCCATGCAGGGACGGTACGGAACAATCGGCGTGATTTATCTGGATTCTTTTGGGACCGGCGAATCGCAGGAGCCGGACGATCCCGAGAAGGAGCAATCACGGCGTTTCAATCGGGACCATTTGAAATTGATGGGGGCCATCGCTCATCAAGCGGCACTAGCCGTAGAGGATACCCGGTACTATCGCGGTATGCTTCAAGCGGAGCGTTTGGCGGCCGTGGGACAAACGGTCGCCGTGTTGTCGCATGACATTAAAAATATTTTGCAGGGAATCACCGGTGGAAGTTTTCTCATTGAAAAAGGCTTGGACGAACACAATGAGGAACTGATCTCGCAGGGGTGGAGAATCGTCCAAAAGAATCAAGGGCTGATTTCCGACATGGTTCTCGATATGCTTGCGTTGAGCAAAGAGCGTGAACCGGCGTTTTCGTTCGGGGACATCAATCAAATCATCAACGACGCCGTCGAATTGATGCAAGGAAGAGTGCAACCTCTGGAAATTTCGTTGAGTTGGACGCCGGACGATTCGATCCCTGCTTTTTGTTTCGATTCCAAACAAATGGCCCGTGCGATTACCAACGTACTGACCAACGCGATTGACGCCGTTGCCGAACAAGAGGAGGGGAAAATCGAGATTACCTCAAAACTGAACGAAGCGTTCGGACGTGTCGAGATTACCATCGACGATAGCGGAGCAGGTATTCCGAACGAACAAAAAGACCAATTGTTCCGTCCGTTCCAGACGACGAAAAAGGAGCAGGGAACCGGTCTGGGCCTGGCGGTCACGCAGAAAATTCTTCAGGAACACAACGGAAACGTACGTTTGACTAACTCGCCGCTCGGCGGAGCACGGTTCGTTTTGGAAATCCCGCTACTCATTTCCGAGGGGGAGGCTGCGTAGCTCTTGTTACCGGAAGGTAAGCCTCAAACTCTTTTTGCTATTGTACTCAAAGTGTAAACAAACAGATACTCAAAACCGTCAAGGGCATCGGGAATCGGGAATCGGGCATCGGGAATCGGAAATTGGAGTAAGTTTTTCACTTATCACCTATGCCCGATTCCCGATGCCCGATACCCTTAAATTTCAACACTTTTTCCAGTTTCATTACCATTTCGTTTACACTTTGAGTACCATAAATCAACTATTGGGGAAATAGCAATTTCTGTGAATATTCCGCTGAAATGTCACAAAATTTGCTGTACCCGCGGGAAAAGCAATCCTCTTCTTCCCTCCTTCCACTTTCGACGCGAGCCTGTAAACTCTAGGCTTTCAAACATTGCAACTTTAGAGGAGTTTCATCGTGCAACGTATTATGCTCAAGTCGAAAATTCATCGGGCAACCCTGACCGCAACGGACTTGCATTACGAAGGGAGTATTACGATTGACGGCAAACTTCTGCGTGCGGCGAATATTCTTCCCGGCGAACAGGTTCACGTCTTGAATCTCAACAACGGCTCGCGGCTTATCACTTACGCAATTGAAGGCCCCGAAGACTCCGGGGTCATGCTTTTGAACGGTCCCGCCGCAAGAGCCGGTATGGTCGGCGATATCATCGTCGTTATCACTTACGCCAATGTCGACGAAAAAGAACTCGCCAATTACAAACCGACAATTCTGAAAGTTGATGAGAAAAACGGAATCATTAAAGGAGCGGGAGAATAGCTTCTCCAGCCTTCTTTGTTAAGGTTGAACGTCAATTTTTATCCGAACCACCATGAGAGTCCGTACCCGTTTCGCTCCCAGTCCGACCGGTTATTTGCATATCGGCGGAGTCCGCACCGCTTTGTTCAATTATCTCTTCGCCAAACAACACGGAGGACAATTTATCCTTCGAATCGACGACACCGACCAGCAACGGAACGTCGAAGAGGCTCTTGCTCCGATCCTTGACGGACTGCGTTGGCTTGGAATCGACTGGGACGAAGGACCAGGAAAAGAGTCTACAGACGTCAGACGGCAGACAGTAGCGGACGCAAGCGTCAAACCTGAATCTTCTGCCGCCTGCCACCTGCCGTCTGCCGTCTATTATCAATCGCAGCGTTCGGAAAAATACCAAGCGGCAGTCAACCAGCTCATTGCCAAAGGGTTTGCGTACAACGATTACGCCTTGCCTGAAGAAATTCAGGCCGAACGGGACGCCGCCGTTGCCGAAAAGCGAACCTTTGTCTACAGCCGGAAATTCATGGCCCAAACGAAAGCGGACAAAATCCGATTCGAAAACGCCGGACGTAGTGCTGTGGTACGACTCAAAATGCCCCGGGAAGGAAAACTCGTCATCGACGATCTTGTTCGCGGCAAGGTCGAATTCGATTGGGCCAACGAGCAGGACCACGTCATTCAGCGGGCCGACGGATCGTTCATTTATCACTTGGCCAACGTCGTCGACGACGAGGATTTTGAAATTTCACATGTAATTCGAGCCGAAGAACACCTCTCGAACACGCCTCGTCAGATTTTTATGATCCAGGCCCTCGGGTATCGCCTGCCGCAGTATGCCCATTTGCCGTTCGTCGCCGAGCCGGGCAGCAAAACGAAACTCAGCAAGCGGAAACTCGACAAATACCTGAAAAACAAGGATTTTGCCGATCTGGTCGAACATGGAAACCGCATCGCCCAAAAAATCGGACTCGAAACAACCACCGACGGGTTCAACCCGGTGATCGTCGATTTTTACAAGCAGGTCGGCTATCTCCCGGAAGCGATTGTCAATTACCTTGCCTTGCTTGGCTGGTCGCTTGACGATAAGACAGAGTTTTTCACGATGGAAGATTTGACCCGGCTGTTTTCCATCGACCGCGTCATCAAAGGAGCCGCGTCGTTTGACGCCAAAAAGCTCTTCGCGTTTCAGGAAATGCACATGCAAAAAAAGACGGTCGACGAAAAATACGAGCTTTGCTTGCCGTTTTTACAAAAAGCAGGTCTCCTCACTCTCCACTCCCCACTCCCCGCTTTTACCAGGGAATTGATCTCCGCAACGGGCGAGCGAATCCGGGTCTCGGGCGACATTCTGGATTTCGCGGATTTCTTCGACGATGCGTTTCCCTACGACGAAAAGGCGTTGGAAAAGCGAATTACGTCCGACCCGGCGGCGAAGGAACTTTTGGCGGCGTTTCGGGAAAAGCTGTCGCAGCTCGACGCCGCTCAGTTTGAACCGGCGACGCTGGAAAAGGTGATGGGGGATTTTCTTGAGGAAAAGCAGATCAAGGTCGGCCAGATCATCCACGCCGTCCGGGTCGCAACCACCGGTAAAGCGGTCGGACTCGGCCTGTTCGAAACCCTCGCGATTCTCGGCAAGGTCCGGGTGCTTGCGAGAATCGGTCGAACGCTGAATTTGTAAACGGTTTACCGCACGATGTTGCACGAACCGTTGCCGCATGCACGGCGAATCGCATGACCGTGAGTCTATCAAACAATCCGAATGATTTCTGATTCGGTAATAATTCCGTCAAGCCGAATGTCGTGCGGTTCGACTGGGATGGTGTCAAGAATTTGGCAGTCAAACGCCAACGCGAATTTGGGAACCGGCTCCTCCCGTTCGGAATCAATCCGTGCGAAGAAACGGTCGTAGTATCCCGCTCCGCGTCCAAGCCGTCCGCCGCTTCGGTCGAACGCCAGGCCCGGTGTGAGTACCAAAGCGAGTTCCTGCGGCGAAACCCGACGGCTTGCGTCGGCCCGCAATTCCGGCTTCGGTTCCAAAATCCCAAGCGTTTGCGGAACCAATTCGTCGAGCGTTTTTAGCCGAAAAAGCTCCAATTGCCCGTTTTCACAGTACGGAACCGCAATTTGGCCCATGATTTTCCCGAAAAATCGGGCCGTTTCGACTTCGGTTGCCAGATTGACGTACACGGCAATCGTTTTTTGCGAAAGAATCGCATCTTGAAATTCCTCGAATCGCTCAAGATTTTGCCAGACCGCAGCACTCCGCCCGCTTCGGTCCGTAAGATTCCGAAGCACCTGTTTCATGGCGAGGCGAAGTTCGGCTTTGAGCATGAATACCGGCTAAAAAAGGGTGATTTCTCGTTGGATTTGCGTCAATTGAGCGATGCCGATTTTGCCCAGGGCGAGCATTTCCTGGAGTTGCGAGTCGGTGAACGTCGCTTCTTCGCCGGTCCCCTGAATCTCGATGAATTTTCCGGAGCCGGTCATCACAAGATTCATGTCCACTTCGGCGTCCACGTCTTCGACGTAACACAAATCCAACAGCGGCCTGCCTTCGACGATTCCGACGCTGACCGCCGCAACGGAGTCGACCAGCGGAAATTTTTGCGGATCAGGCAATTTGTCCTGTATCGAACGAAGCGCTTCGACAAGCGCGAGGTACGCCCCGGTGATGCTGAGCGTTCGGGTCCCCCCGTCGGCACAGATCACGTCGCAGTCGCAGTAAACGGATCGCGGTCCGAGAGCTTCCAGGTCGGCAATTGCCCGGAGGGAACGCCCAATGAGACGTTGAATTTCCGTTGCTCTCCCATCGGGCCGGTCGCTGCGTGGAGATCGGGGAGCCGTGCTGCCGGGAAGCATCCGATATTCGGCGGTGATCCAGCCCTTGGTCGAATCTTTCGGCATCCATTTCGGAATTTCTTCCGTGATGCTTGCCGTACACAATATCATGGTTTTTCCGGCGGAAATCAGCACACTCCCGGCGGCGGAAGCGGCAAAATTCTTCTGGAGCGTAATCGGACGCAGTTCGTCCAGATGGCGATTGTCGATGCGTTGCATGGAGAGTCAAAAGGTAAGAAAAACAGCAGGAGGATTGCAAAGTCCCTGGGAACGCAGGCTTCCAGCCTGCGCAAAGGTTGCGGAATGGAGTCTCCGCCCTGCGCAGGTAGGATGCCTACGAACTCACTGGCAGGCTGGAAGCCTGCGTTCCCAGGAAAAAAGCGACTTTGCAATCCTCCTGAGAAAAACAGTGGACTTTACAATTCCCCCGGAAATTGTACAATCATTGTAGAGGTTGTGAGTTGTTTGGAAAATATCCCCGTAATTTTTTATCAAGGAGAATTGATGATGACGAAGAACCACAAATTCCTGATCGGCTTGGCCGCATTGGTCATTCTTTCGCTGTCCGTTGCTTTTGCGGTCAATAACGGTTCCAGCAGGACTTGTTGCTCGAAAGACGATGGTACTCCTGCGAAAAGGGAGAGTTGCCCCGAGAAAAAACCTTGTTGTTCTACGGAAAAGGGGTGTTGCCCGGTGGAGAAGAAAGGCGATTGCCCTGCAAAACAGGCGTGTTGTGCCTGCGATTGTTGTGACGACGGGGTTTGCAAGTGTGAAGATTGCAAATGCGAAAACTGTTGTTGCAAAAAAGAGGACTGTTGCGCCAATTGCGACGGTTGCGGTTGCTGCGACGCCTGCAAAGACGGAGCTTGCGACTGTGCCGATTGCAAATGCGGCGATTGTTGCAAAAAATAGCCAAGTTTTTAATCAGAGCCGCGCACGCAGTAAGCGGTCCTGTTGCGTGCGTAGCCCTGATTGGGTATCTCTCATTTTGCTTCTTTTTTGGAAAATTTCCTGTTGCATTGAACCGGGTAAAAAGGTAGAATTCCGAACCTTTTTTCCCGGTTACTTCATACCAGCAGGGACTTGCGATGATTCAATTTCAACAGAAGTGTCAACCGATACAACTGATTCTTTCCGACGTCGATGGGATTTTGACCGATGGCGGGGTCGAATTTAATAATCAGGGGATCGAAACGAAACGATTTAACATCAGGGACGGCCTCGGGATCAAACTTTGGCAGAAAGTCGGGTATCATTTCGGTTTGATCACAAGTCGGACGTCCCAAATCGTAAAAATCCGCGCCACGGAGCTTGGGATTGACCTCGTTCGGCAAGGCGTCGCCCAAAAACTCGCAACGCTGGACGAAATCGCTCAATCTCTGGAGTTGAATTACGAACAAATTTGTTACATCGGCGACGATTTTCCCGATTTACCCTGTATCAAAGCGGTCGGTTTTGGCGTAACCGTCCCGGAAGCGTCCGAAGAAATCCTCAGTGCCGCCAATTATGTTACAAAGTCTCCCGGCGGACGTGGAGCTGTCCGCGATTTGGTCGAAACCATCCTCAAAGCCCAACGACGCTGGGACGGCGTGATTCAACAATACATGTGATAAGTGATAAGTGGTTAGTGGTTAGTGGTTAGTGGTACACTTTCCGTAGCCCCTATTTCCGATTTCCGATTCCCGATGCCCGATGCCCGATTTCCGATGCCCGATTTCCGATGCCCGATTCTCGATGCCCTTGAATTAATATAATGAAACGATTATTCCAAAACCCGTATGCGACGCCCGTTTTGAGTCTTCTCGGCGTATTGGCGGCGTATTGGCTTTACGCCGGAATTGTTGTTCCGGTTGTTTTGCCACGGGATGACAGTTTCATGGCGCGCATGCGTGACACGGGTGCCATTCCGGAGGATGCGGAGTGGAAAAAATACCTGGCGGATCTCTTTCAGGAAAAAGATTGGGAACGATCCTGCAAATTCAGTATCTGGAAAGACAACTTCGTTCTCTTGTTTGACGATTACAAGGAGAAGGAGGTCAAAAACGGCAGGGAGGTCAAAAGTGCCATTGAAATGAATCCCTGCACGGTCTTGTTTCTGACAGGTGAACGTGGAAAAGACGACGAAAAACTCTTTCGGGAAGCGATCATCCTTCAAAGTACCGGCGGTGCGACGCTTGGGTTCGATGGTCCATTCAATCCGCTCGCCGGAAATAAAGTAAAATTTGTCAATGGACAGCTTGCCGGCAAAGTTGTCATTCGAAGTGACATGAAGGAACCCGGTCCGAAGGACGACCTGCTCATCACCACACAAAACGTCATTTTTAGCGACAGCCAAATTCTGGCCAATTCCGATGTTGATTTCCGGTTTGGAATGAGTCATGGAACCGGAAACACACTCAGTATTTTCCTTGCGTCAAGCGATCCGAGGAATTCCAGGAGCGAAAAAACGATCAGTCGCATGGAACTTCAACGGGTCAACAAAATCTACCTGAATGCGCCGTCGGATCGGAAAACGCCGACCGGTGAACCCCAGTATGATTCCTTTGAAGTCACTTGCAGGAACATCGAGTTCGCACCCGATCCCAATTCCAATCTCTACTGGATGGGAACGTTTAACACGGACGTGGACATCGTCCGGCGTACTGAGGGGTCATACGATCATTTGGTCTGTAGTCAACTTCAAGTTCAATTTGCGCCCAAGCCGAAGTCGGGCGAAAAGCCGATTCCCAACAACGAACTGGGGAGTCTTCAGCAACTTGCCCCCAGAAAAATGTTAGCTGTGGGGAATGCGAAAGTTCGTTCTCCCAACAACAACGATTTTCTTGCAGAGGGGAACAAACTGGAGTACGATTTCGAGAAAGGCCGTCTCGTCCTCGACAGTGATTTGACGCTGAACAAAACGGTTAAACTGTCGCTCTACGGCGGGAAACAATGGGTGGTCAGCGAAAAAATTTCCTATAAGTTCGGAGAAAACGGTCAATTTGGCGAACTTTTCGCCCTCAACGGCGGAAAAGTTTATGGAATTATGTCGCCCGAAAAACCGCCGGAACAACAGCGGACGTTCCAGCTCGATTGGACCGATAAATTGGAGGCGTACCCCGATACGGAGAATCCCGAACTGGTTCGTTGCCAACTCTTCGGGCAAATGAGCATGAATGTGGAAAAACTCGGAACGATGTACGCCAAGGAGACCGTGATTTGGTTCAAGCAGAAACTTGGAGAAACGTCTGCACCGCCGGCGACGGCTCGAAACCCGCTCATTCGCCAGGTTTCCGGTGCACAACCCCAGACAACGCCGCTCACGATCAGTTCATCAGGTTCATCGCAACAAGCGATGAACTCGCCAGCCGCTTTGACCGGCAGTTTTCAATCGTTGACACCGAGCCATGCACGCATTCGGAAGGATGTTCGCTTTGTTACGGAAAACGGCGTCTGTGACGTTCGTGAAATGAACGTTTGGTTTTACGAAGACGGACAAGAACCCTCCGTCGGCCCGCAACAGACCGCCTCTCCGACTTCCAATCCGGCAATCGCCTTGCCGCAACAAGGTTCCTCACGCTCGTTTTTGGGGGGCAATTCCAACGGTTCGCAATTCGAATTGCTTGGCGACACGATGGAACTCCTCGTGAAAATGCGAGGCAACGCTATGGAAATCGGCCAATTGATTCTCGGCGGCGGAGGGAAGCGGGTCTCTTTGGAAGAAAAGAATCCGAAGCAACCGTCCGATCCGATCAAAATGTACGGTACGGAAATTCGTGCCTGGAGTCCGTCGAGCGATCACAGCGTCGTGCAACTGCTTGGGACACCGTCCATTCCGGCCACCATCGCAGGAATGGAATCGACCGTAACCGCTTTGGACATGACTCTCAATCAGCAGACAAACCAGATCAAAATCGAAGGGGGTGGAGAAATCACGTCCACCCAATTGGCGTTGTCGAATGATTTAACGTCGTCGCTGGCCGGTTCGCCCGCTGCCAACGCTTCCCCGGTTGCTCCGCCGCAGAAAAAATTGCTCGTCGTGCGTTGGGCGGGGGGGATGAATTTCGACGGAACACGAATTTCGTTCGAAAAAAGCGTCGTTGCAAAATATCCCGGACAAGAACTTTTTTGCAATGTGCTTAACCTCGACCTGGATCAACCGGTTTCGCTGATTCAACCGAAAACGCAAAATGCGAAAGTCCGACGGATCGAATGTCTCGGAAAAGTATTCTTCGTGTGTGAAGAATACGATCAAACCGACCCTGTAAAAAAGAAATCCGTTCTGAAGGGGGAAAATCTCGATCAAATCCAGCTTTTTCCTGAAACGGGTCAGTTTGACGGGACCGCCCAAGGAACGGGACAAGGGCGATTATGGGCGACCTTTCTTGACAAGGGTGGTAATGCCGACGTTCCGGGTACGAATACGAATTTAACCAGGGTCGATCTCTACTTTTACGGTCGCGTTTTGGGAAATTTTAAATTGTTCGATGCGACGGCAACCAATTCCGTAATTTGCATCTATTGTCCTGTGCCGACCTGGGATGCCGAGGTCGATGTGGACAACCGGGAACAGTTGAAGGAAAAAGAGGGTTACAGACTCGACTGCGACGTTTTGGAAGTTGCGAAAGCGATTGATCCGCAAACGCAACAGCAAGGACTTGAAATAACGGCGTCCGGGAGGACGATCATCGAGGGAAAACAAATTTTCTCCAGGGCGGAATCGGTAAAATTCAACCAACTCAAGGAAACCGTCATTGTTGAGGGAACTCCGGCGGAGGTGTATATCAAACGAACTGCGGACGACGAATACGAGGAACCGATTTTCGTGCAACAACTCATCTACAACCTTCGCACGAAAAACTTCGAAACCAAAGGGGCTAGAGGAACGCAGTTTTTAAAATGAGGTATACACCCCCAATTTCTCATTTCTCATTTCTCATTTCTCACAATGCCAACACTCCCGCTCGCCTATGGTCGTGGAACGCTTTCGATAAACGTTCCGGAAAAAAATCTCGTCAAATGCCTCGGTTACAAGGAGTTGCCGCCGCTTGCAGACCCGGAAGCGGAAATTGCAACCCTCTTGGAAAAACCGAATGGAACCGCTCCGCTTTCGCAACTGGCAAGGGGTAAAAAAACGGTATGCGTTCTCATCAGTGACATCACAAGACCGGTTCCGAACGAAACGATTCTCAAACCGCTTTTCCGCTCGTTGGAAAATTCGGGAATCCGTCGGGAAGACATTTTGATTCTCGTGGCGACCGGCTTGCATCGTCCAAGCACGAAAGAAGAGCGGCTGGAAATGTGCGGACCGGAGATTGTCGCTCATTACCGGATCGAAGACCATTATGCACGGGAAGAGTCACAGCACACGTATCTTGGCCAATCGCCGCGCGGGGTGCCGATTTGGATTGACACCCGATACCTGCAAGCGGATTTGAAAATCGCAACAGGATTGATCGAGCCGCACTTCATGGCCGGTTTTTCCGGCGGTCGTAAAGCGATTTGTCCCGGCATTTGCGGACAGGAAACTATCGCCGATTGGCACAAACCGAAATTTTTGGAACACGAAAAGGCGGCCAACGGGTTTCTTGAGGGAAATCCGGTTCACGAAGAAAACACCTGGATCGCCCAAAAAGCGGGTTGCGATTTTATCGTGAACGTTGTTCTCGATTCCAAGCGGCGCATCCTCAAAGCGGTTGCCGGAGAAATGGTCGCAGCTCTGGAGGAAGGGGTAAAGTTTGCCCGAACGTTCGTGGTGGACACTGTGGACGAACCGGTCGATGTCGTGATTACCAGTGGAGCAGGGTATCCGCTTGACACCACCTTTTACCAGGCGGTCAAGGGGATCATCGCGGCACTGAACATCGTCAAGCAAGGGGGCACGATCATCATCGCCTCCTCCTGCTCGGAAGGGCTTGGAAGCGAGGAGTTTGACCTCATTGCCGAAAAGTTCCCGAAAATTGAACAGTTCACCGACGCGATTTTTCGGGACGAGTTTTTCGTACTCAATCAATGGCAGATGGAAGAGTTGGCCAAAGCGTTACGAAAAGGGAAAGTCCAATTTTACACGGACGCCCTTTCGCCGGAAATATTGCGAAAGTTTTACGTCGAACCGATTTCAAGCGTCGAACAGGGAATCGCCGAAGCGATTGCCCAGTACGGCCCGGAAACCACCATCGCCGTCTTGCCGGAAGGGCCTTATGTGTTGGCGGAACTGAAAGGTTAATTGCAAGAGAACTGCAAAGTCCCTGGGAACGCAGGCATCTTGCCTGCGCGTGGCAGGCTGGAAGCCTGCGAACCCGGGGGCAGGCAAGATGCCTGCGTTCCCAGGGGGGGCCTTAATTTCGATCTATTTTAAACAATGCAGTTCTCTTGAGGTTAATTGGAAAACCAGCGAACTGGGATTGTATTTTCAATCCACGTTCGGTACAATGACGGCGTCTTTCTTCCCACTTCGAGTTTATTTTTCCCGATTGAATTTATGTCCCACGATTATCTGCTTCCCCCACGCCGGATGATTCGCGCTTGTCGCAATCATCCGTACATGCTCAAACTTGCCGATTCGACCGGCAAGGAACTCAACGGAATCGATACGCTCGTCAATACGATGGTCATTCGCCGTCTTTTGCGAAAAATTCTTGATCCGTCGGAACAAAACGTCGGGCTTCTCTTCCCTGGCTCCGTTTACGGTGCGCTCGTCAACGCCGCCATCACGATGGATCGCCGGGTCGCCGTCAACTTGAACTACACGTTCAATGCGGAAACGCTTAATTACTGTATCAAAAAAGCGGAAATCAAGCACGTCATCACTACGAAGCGGTTTTTGGAACGGTTTCCCGACCTGAAGCTCGACGCCCAGCTCATTGTGCTTGAAGATTGCGTCAAACAAGTTTCGCTTTTCGACAAACTCTGCGGCTGGTTCGACGCCAAACTCATGCCGCTTCCGATTTTGGAATGGAAACTCGGCTTGACGAAAATCCGTCAGGACGATCCGATCTCGATCATTTTTACCTCCGGCTCCACCGGAACGCCGAAGGGGGTTTGCCTTTCGCATCGCAACATCGCCGCAAACACGGAAGGGTTTAAGGAGCATCTGCTTTTGGTCGAAAATGACCGTATCTTGGGGATTCTCCCGTTTTTTCATTCCTTCGGTTACACAACGACCATTTGGATCGCCTTGGTTGGACCTTACGGAGCCGTTTACCATTTCAACCCGCTCGATCCCAAGAAGGTCGGCGAAATGGCGAGAAAGTACGCGCCGTCCTTACTCCCGTCGACGGCAACGTTCCAGCGAAGCTATCTCCGTCGTTGCCCGAAAGAAGACTTCGAGAAAGTCGCAACCGTGGTTTGCGGCGCGGAAAAAGTTCCGCTGAACCTCATCGAAGCGTGGAAGGAAAAGTATGGCACCACGCTCGTCGAAGGGTACGGAACGACGGAACTTTCGCCGGTCGTCTCCGTAAACATCAACGAGGCGCGCCGAAGCGATTACGCCGATTGGCTCCGGGTCGGAACCGTCGGGCGTCCCTTACCGGGCATACAAGCCCGTGTGCTTGATCTGGACAACGGAACGATTTTGCCGCCGAACTCTCCCGGAATGTTACAGATCAAAGGGGACAACGCAATGCTCGGCTATTACAAGGAGCCGGAGAAAACGGCGGAAGTTCTCAAGGACGGCTGGTACACGACCGGCGACGTTGCGAAAATCGACGAAGACGGTTTCATCTGGATCACCGGCCGCGAAAGTCGCATGTCGAAGATCGGCGGCGAAATGGTGCCGCACATCCTGATCGAGGAAATGATCGACCGGATTGTTCGGGCGGAGTTGCCGAACGAAGACGAAGGGGGAGTGCTCGTCGCGGTCGTCGGATTGCCGGACGAAAAGAAAGGGGAAAAAGTCATCGTCTTACATCGTCCGCTCCCGCTCACGCCGGACGAAATCTGCAAAAGAATGCAATCGGAGGGCTTACCGAACCTCTGGATTCCGTTGCCGCAGCATTTTTATCCGGTCGAATCGATCCCCGTGCTGGGAACCGGCAAACTGGACCTCCGTGCCACCAAAGAAATGGCGCAACAGTATCAGTAGACCCATCCACTCCCTTATTCCCTATACCATACACCGTCAATAAAGTGACATTTTGATTGAACACGTCAACGAGCCGCGCACGGATCAGAGCCGCGCACAATCAGAGCCGCGCACGGAGTAAGCGGTTTTCACGTTACCGTCGGGATCACCGCTTACTGCGTGCGCGGCTCTGATTGGGTGTTTCATAACCAATTCGTTTACAAATATGTCAGAGATACAAAATACTCAGGAGATTCACGATAGCTGTAGTTACGACAAGGTGATTTACGACAAACTCCCTCATAAGCAGGGAAATTTGCGGCTTTTGGAAACCATCGGCGATCTTTACGGCGTCGAACCGGTCGATACGGCCAATTGCCGCGTTCTGGAACTCGGCACGGCAACGGGAAAAACGATCATCCCGCAAGCGGAAGAGTTTCCCGACAGCCGGTTTCTCGGCATCGATCTTTCCCCGACCCAAATCGAAACAGGCAAGGAATTCATCCGCTCGCTCAATTTGAGAAACATCGAACTTCGCGCCGCAAATATCATGGAGGTTGACGCAAGCTGGGGAAAGTTCGACTATATCATTTCCCATGGTGTCTATTCCTGGGTTCCGCAAGCCGTTCAGGAAAAAATGCTGGAGATTTGCCAGACGAATCTCAGTCCCAACGGACTTGCAATGATTTCGTACAACACGTATCCCGGCTGGCATTTCAAGGAATGCGCCCGAAATCTCATGCTACTCCATTCCAAGCGGGCGAACGAGTTTTTCGACGCAAAAACGGAAATTCAACAAGCGAGAGCGTTTCTCGATTTCACCGCCGAGGTCGTCGCCAGGCAAAGTCCAAGTTATTTCACCCAGTTCCTCGAGGCCATGCGGGAACATATCAAAAGCGTTGACGACCATTATTTGTTCCATGAATACCTCGAATCGGAAAACGCCCCCTGCTATTTTCTTGAATTTTGCCGGAGACTTCAGGAAAAAGGGTTGCAGCATGTCTCCGATTTCGATTGGACCAACTACCAAACCTGGCAAAAAGACCCGCTGTTGAGGTGCCTGATCGAAAAAACGCAAGACAACATCGTTTCGGAACAATACGTGGATTTCATCGTCAACCGGACATTCCGTTCCAGCGTGATTTGCCACAGCGACATTGAGATTCGCTTACGGGACGATCTTGTGAACCGGTATCACTTTTTCGTTCCCAACGATTGCGTCATTACGCTTGTTGAATCGAACGGTGTCATGCCCGAATGGCATTTCTCACGGAGCGGGACAATGGAAGTCTCGCTTCCACGCAGCCCGTTGATGGATTCGGTATGCGAGTATCTCAACGGCAACCGGAGCGGATTTTTCACGTTCCAAAACATCTGGGACGCCATTTTTCCGCAACTGGAGCCGCATCTTCTCGCCGGAAAGGTTTGTCGTGACGACCTGACAAAAGTGTTCGATCAATTGGTGCGACTGGAATTTGCCCGAATCGTTTTGCGTCCGCCGACGGACCGTACCAGCGATCCACGACGTCCTTACACGCGGGCTTTCCTGCGGCAAATGCTCAAACGCAATGCTCAGACGTTTCCCAACTCCATGTTTGAAATCCTGAAGACCGACCTTCTTTCGTGTGAGTTGATGAAACTGTGCGACGGTCGCCGTTCCATTACGGAGCATGTTACGGAAATTCAGAAAGAGATTCAAAACGGTCACCTGAACATCACCAAAAAAGGCGTCCCGATCCGTGCCGACCAGCGTGATCAAATCGCCGAAATCGTCGAGGACGCCATCCGAAATCTCAGAAAATGCCGACTCGTCATTTGAGTTCAAACTCAAACCGTAAACGAACGGGTACTCAAAACAGTCATAGGGCATAGGGCATAGGGCATAGGGCATAGGAAAAACAGTAATATTTTCCACCTTTTCCTCGTCGATGGAAGAGAGTCGAACAAGTCATAATTCTATGCCCGATGCCCTATGCCCGATGCCCTTAAATTTCAACACTTTTTTCCGTTTCATTACCATTTCGTTTACACTTTGAGTCATTTCACTTGAAAACCCTGATTTCTCTGGCAACGTACAACGAACGGGAAAATCTTCCGATCCTCGTGGAAGAGATTCTTGGGGTTGCGCCCGACGTGGACATTCTCGTCGTGGACGACAATTCTCCGGACGGGACCGGCGATTGGGTCGCGGAGCAAATGGAACGTGAACCGCGTTTGAAATTGATCCGGCGCAGCAGTAAACTTGGACTGGGCACGGCAACGCGGACCGCAATGCAATACGCCGTTGACAACGGTTACGATTTTCTCCTCAACATGGACGCCGATTTGAGTCATTCCCCGAAATACCTTGCGGCCATTCGAGCCAAAGCGGACGAAGGATTTGACGTCGTGATCGGTTCCCGTTACGTGAGTGGTGGCGGAATCGAAGGTTGGTCGCTTGCACGCCGAATGATGAGCCGTGGAATTAACCTTTACGCCAAACTCCTGCTCGGCCTGAAAACGCAGGACAACAGCGGATCGTTTCGGTGTTATCGCACCGAAATTTTGAAGAAACTTGACCCTGAGAGAATGATTTCGCAAGGTTATTCGTTTTTGGAAGAGGTGCTGTTCCGCTTGCGTCAAGCGGGAGCAACGTTTGCCGAAGTTCCGATTGTTTTTACGGACCGACGCTACGGCACCTCGAAAATCAACGCCAAAGAAGCACTGCGGGCACTGGGAATACTGTTGCGGTTGGCTTTCAGCAGGGCATCACGCATAAGGCAAACGCCGTAATGCGACTGTCTCGAAAAATTTTTGAAAAGTTTGAAAAGATTGTCGCAATTCTTACCGACTCTCCCATAGGTACTATGACGTAAAGTACCGTTTCTCACGACAACGTTCCGATTTCATTGTGCAAGGGAGTACAGTCATGTTCAATTCGGCCAAAAAATTTATCTATTCCACCTGTTTTATTTTCCTTTTCGGCATTGCGATTCCCGCTTGGATTGCCTCCGTAAAGGTGGAAACAATCATGAATTCCCCGCCTTCTCCGCTGGCCGATCCCGTGATGAAAATTGTGGGCAACACGCGAAAATTTCTTTTGTGTCGGGTCGAAGGATTGCAACTTCGTGATAAAGTTACCCTTTGGAGTCAGAAAACCGAAGTTGTGAGAATCGTTCCGCTTGCCGGGTCGATTGCGATGCCGTTGGTCAAGTAACATAAAAGTTCCAACACGAGAATCAGCGTGTTTGGGTCCATTTTTTCCTCCGGGTCGATTTCTTCGTCGTCCGATGCCGGACTTTCTCCCCATTCCTCCGCAACGAGAGGATTGACTTCCGGCGGAGGAATGTATCGGTTCCGATCAAACTGAAATTTCGGACGTCCGGCGAACGGACTTTTGGCAGGCGGTGTATTTGCCGCGAACGTAAACACCGGGTCTTCCTGCAGTTGCGAATGATTGACCGGTTCCATTTGTTCGAAATGAAGCACGTCCAATCGTCCCTGATATTTTCGGGCTTTTTCAAATTTTGCCCGATTTTTTGGGGAAGCGGCAGGAAGTATTTCCTCGGCGAGCGCATCCGTTTCCGCAACAACGTGGTCGCCGCATTGGTAGATCAGGTCAATTGCCGCAAAATCATCGTGAGATGCGGCACTCAGGGATTCAATTCGCCCTTGTCCGTCCGCAAGTGCCTCACGAATCTGAAGCGACTTGAACATGGGATCAAGTCCCTTACGAACATCGTGAAGCAACGGCCTTTTCGCCGGGTCGAAGAGAACGAAATACGTTTCTCTCCATTGGTAGCGGTCGTCGTCAAAGGTTGACATGGGAAGCTAAAAACGGTCAATTTGCAGAACGCCCTCCATTGTAACGTTTTCACGGTTTCGGGTCAAGTGATTTCCGACTTCCCGGATAAGAGGATAAGAGGCAGTCCGTTGACATTTGTCCCCGGCTTTTATTGAGCCAATACCAGATCAAATTCGCAATCTGGCGAGCAGCACACCACAAAAAAACCGGAGGACATGCCTCCGGTTCCTTTTGTGTGAAAAATTTGACACAAAGATTACTTTCGACGTCGGGCGACAAAGCCCGCGCCAACGGCACCAAGACCCAAAATCAACAACGTTGCCGGTTCCGGCATGGTCTCTTTATCCCTGATTTGCTCGAACCCAAAGTCTCCGGTAACATACAAACCGGTCGGAGTCTGATTTCCGGTATTTTGAACCACGATAATCAACTCAAAGGCGGGAATCGTAACTTCAATACCCTCTCTTTCAAATAAGGTCATCAGCGCGTAATTACCAAAGTCATCACCCATGCTGATATTCGAGAGGTAAAGCGGCGCACCATTTACGTAGATTGCTGTAACGTGATCATCAGCCTTTGTGCTAAAGACCAAGTTTCCTACAAGTTTCTCGACTTCCGGCGTAAAAAACTCTTCCATCGATATCTCAAACATGTAGGCGTAAAAACCACTTTCCCGGGTGTCGGCGACCGGATAAACCCAGCCTGTGGCCTGGTTCCAACCATTTTCTTTGGCCGCTCCGGGTTGACTGACATCGTCAAAGTCGTTCGGGTCCAAAAAGCTCAAAAAGCCGTAGTCCCATTGTGTACCCTCCAACGCATAACTCCCTCTTCCTTTGCTATCCGCAGATCCTTTGGTCGGATTTACATAATCAGGAACCTGAATGTAAGCGGCTTTCCACAACTCCGCCACACCATCGGTGCTGATATCGATATAGAAAGTATCCGCTGCTGCCCTGGCGTAGGCACCCGTAAGTATCACCAGAAACGACAGTGCCACAACAACTTTTCTCATAACAATTCTCCTCTCTTAAAAGACAAGGTGGGACAATCTACGTCCAAAGACATCGATTGGTAAAACAAACATGATTGGAAACCCGCTCTTTCCGGCACTCGAACATTCCCCGCAACGACAACACAAATACCTGTGTCATTCTTGGAAGAATGCCGTCTGTACCGTAACTCTCGCAAAAGGACGGACATACCCAGACACACCAACTACACTAAACTCTATTGTAGTTTGTAAAGCGACGGCGGTCAATGACATTATCCAAAGAAACTTCAAAAAAGTGTAAGGTTTTTCGCCCCAGCGACTTTGTTGTATCAAAATAATACACTCAAAGTGTAAACGGATTGGTTTTGAGGCCGGAAAAGGTGTTGAAATTTAAGGGCATCGGGAATCGGGAATCGGAAATTGGAGGAAGTTTTTCACTTGTCACCTATTCCCGATGCCCGATTCCCGATGCCCTTGACTGTTTTGAGTCTCCATTTGTTTACGGTTTGAGTAATACAGTTTCATTTGCGGACGGCAGCTGGGAACGCAACGAAGTGAAACTGCGTTTCGCTTCGTTCCCAGCTACTATTGGAGAGCACAATTTTAGGTTTGGTGGTGTAGTACCGCCCAAAAAGGGAAAACGTCAAAAAATTCCGCGTTATCCTTATTTTTTGACGGCCCAATTTCGAGTATACTGGGTTCAAACAGTCGAGGGGGTACGTCTGAACGATCCATGCCTTATTTGATAAACGCGGTCTACGAAACATGAGCTTACGAAAGTGCCATTTATTTACTCTTTTCGTGCTGTCGGCTTTTTTCGTTTTTTTTCCAAGCCGGGCTTGGGGACAAACGGCGGAAGGCGAGCAACCGGCGGAGGGCGTTCAGCAGGCGGTAGAGGATGAACAGCAGACAGACGCCAAGCAGCGGACGATAGACGGCGGAAGGCAAAGACGCGGAGACCGGGGACAGTCGGCCTCTTCGTCCGTACCGCTCGAAGAGCGAAAAATTCGGTTCAACTTCCGAAACCAAATGTGGAAAGACGTGATCGAATACCTTGCCGAGCAAGCCGACCTTTCCGTCTGGGCAAAAACATATCCGCAAGGAACTTTTACGTACAAGGAAGACCAGGGAATCTCGCCCGACGAAGCGATTGACAAGCTGAACCAATACCTTTTGCTGGAAGAATTCGTGTTGATTCGGATGGACAAGATGCTGATCGTCCGCGATCTTGGGCCCGGTGGAAGCAACGGAATCCAGCCCCATTTGGTGCAAACCATTTTTCCGGAAGAACTCGCCAAAAGGGGAAGTTTTGAGGTCGTCAAATGTCAGTTCGCCCTGAAACGGACCACGCCGGACATTGTGCAGGTCGAAATTGACCGAATTCTCGGACCGCAAAGTTCCGTGGCGATTATGCCGCAGTCGCAGACGATTTTGATTACTGAGACCGTCAGCAATCTCCGGGCAATCCAGAAAATCATCGAACGGCTCGAAAATACCGACGAATCCGGCACGTTGAAGTTTTACGAATTGAAGAGCATTACCGCCGAAGAAGCGGTTGCGATGATGCGGAATCTCATGGGGCTGGTTCCCGAGGACCAAACGCTTCGCGTCGTTGCCGACGTGGGGGGGAAGAAAATCTGGCTCAGCGGTCGAAGCGACCGAATCGAAAAAGCGATTGAAATTCTCACGAAAATCGACGATTCGTACGTGGGGGTTCGGGAAAATTTTGGCGAACTTCAATTCAAGGCGTTTCCAGTCGATACGGCGGACCTGATGACGGTTTTGGCCGTCTGCCAAACCCTTTTGGCCGGTAAGTCGGGAATCCGGCTTCAACCGGACCCAGGCACGAACTCCCTCCTCGCCTACGCTTATCTGGACGACCTGATGGTGATTAAAAACACGCTTGCCAGTATGCAGGCGGACGCTTCCGGCAACCACGTGATCCGGCTTTCGAAAATGACGACGTCGAATGCGGCGACGGCCATCGAAAAATTTTTCGGGACCGGTTCCGGCAGTTCCGCCAAGACACCGATTGTCGAACCTGACGCAACGAACAAGTGCCTCTACGTCCGTTGCACCTCGTCGCAACTGGCGCAAATCCGGTCGCTTTTGGCAACGATGGGAGAAACGTTCGATGCGGCAGCACCTGTTCGTGAACCGGGAAAAACGATTCGTAACATTAACATTTCGCCGAGCGCAGCCGAGTTGATTCTCGACCAGATTCAACAGGTTTGGCCGCAGGGACACGAAAATCCGATCAAGGTCGTCACGCCGTCCGCAATCGTTCCGGCGATGCGGCCAAATGAGGCTGCTCCACGTCATCCGGTTTTGCCAAAAGATTTAATCGATCAGCAGATTGACGAGTTATTCCATGATTCCGGCGAAAACGATTCGATTCCCAATCCGAGCACACAAGTCCTTGCAGTTCCGGGAGAATACCGCACCGTTCAAATGACACGGATCGTTGAAGAGGGAGAATTAACGGCCCAACAACAAGCGGCTCTGGAGCGGTTTCAGCGGGAAATGCAAAGCAAGCCGGGCCAACCGGAAGGACTTTCGCCGGACGCTTTGGCGTATCTTCAGGGGGTCAATCCGAACAAAGGGGCACCGGTCGTGCTGTCAATCGGTCCGTCCGGTTTGATGCTGGCGTCGGAGGACACCGAAGCTCTTGACGCTCTGGAGGAGCTGATCGAAACGATGTCGAACGAAGCGATTCTCACGACGCCGGTTCTCAAATTGTATTATCTGAAATACATTTCGGCGGATTCGGCGTCGACAATGCTAAACCGGCTCATGGGAACTTCGTCCTCCTCCACGTCAAAAGATTCCGTGTTCGAGGATTTTGGAACGGCGACTCTTTTCAACGTTTCCGGCAGTCTCGGACCAATCCAAGCAACCGGCGATGTGACAATCACGGCGGACACAAGGACCAGCCTCAACGCGATCTTTGTCAAGGCGAACCCGGTCGATCATTACACGATTGACAAGAAACTCCTGCCGCTTCTCGACGTCGGCGAAAGCCCGGAGGATGTCAAAAGACTTTCGACGCCGCGAATGATCCCGTTGAAATACATGAAGGCCAAAGACGCTATGGAACAGGTCAAAATCGTGTTTGCCCAACAAATGCAGGGGCAAACCACCGGCACGAACATTCGCGGCGGACAAAGTGGATTTAGCAGCCAGGCACAGCCGCCCGGTGGTGGTGCCGCCCCGCAAACGGCCGGGATTGATCCGAACATGATGCAGCAAATCCTGCAACGAATGCAAGGCGGAGGACGCGGCGGAACCGGTTCCAGGGAAGAAGAGGAAAAGATGACGCTTAACGTGGTCGAAGGGAGTAACATCCTTGTCGTCAATGCTCCGGAAGTGCTTTTTGAGCGGGTCAAAAGATTCGTCGAGTCTCTCGATGAAGCCGCCGGAGAACTTGATATTGTTACAGAATTTGTCGACGTGAAAAACGTCAACCCGCAAATGTTGCAATCGATGGTAAGCAAAGTGGTTGGCAGCGACATGATTACCTCTTCGGGAACGGTAAGCCAGCCGCGTGGGGCGACAACGTCGTTGACGTCGGGGAGCACGATCCAAACGGGCATCGGCGGCGCAACCGGCGGTCGTACCTTCGGCAGCGGGTATAGCGGAACCGGCGGCGGTTTCAGCGGACCGCCTCCGTTCGGCGGTCTAATGAGTCTCTTCGGCGGACAGCGTCCCAGCGGCATGAGCGGCATGGGAAGCGGTCCCACGATCATCACGTCTCCCGGCGGTACAGGGACCACAGGAGCAACGCAACCGCGATCTTTCAGTACCCCCGGCAGCACAACGAGCCGCGGTGGGCGGTGATAACCGTGAACCCAATCAGAGCCGCACACACAGTAAGCGGTGCCCCCGATGGAAACGTGACCGCTTACTGCGTGCGCGGCTCTGATTGGGCGTGGGCGATTCTTTCCGGGTCTCTTTTTATTTTCCGCACAAGAGATATAAATGTAGGAGTGCTCAACTACTCAAATGCTGCCGCACCGGGTGTGGCGGCAAACGCCTCTTAACGAAAAAAATGCCATGAAAACGACACGACGAAATTTTTTAGCGACCACCGCTCTTACGACCGCCGGTTTGATGCTTCACGAAACGTTCACTTCCGCTTCCGCTCGTGCCGCCGAAGCAAGTTCCCCGAAGTACAAAACACGGTTGTATAAAGCCTTGATCGCCGGTGCTCCGACGGACGAAAACTGCGAAAGCTGGAAAAACGCCGGGTTCGACGGCATGGAAATCACCGACTGGAAAATCCCGGTTGCCGATGCGAGGAAAAACCGGCTCATCGCGGAGAAACATGACTTTTACGTCCACTCGGTCATGCGAGGCTGGGCGGAATTCAACAGTAAGGACGAATCCGTTGTCCAAAAAACGATTGACGAAACAGCCCACGCCATTCGGATTGCCGCCGCTTATGGGGCCGGAGCGATTTTGCTTGTTCCCTGCCGGGTCGGTGGAATGGCGATGCCGGAACCGTGGGACTTCGACATTGATTTCGATCCGAAAACGCTCATGGTCAAGTCGGTGGCCGAAGGGGACAATTCGCAATACGCCGATTATATCAAAATCCAAAACGACTCGACCATTGGAACGATCAAAGCGGTCGAACAGCTTATTCCGGTTGCCGCGAAGGAAGGGGTGAAGATTGCCCTCGAAAACGTTTGGAACAATCTGTGGTGTACGCCGAAGTTCGCCGCCGCGTTGGTTCGGTATTTCGATAATCCCTGGGTCAAGGCTTACTTCGACCTCGGCAACCACACGAAATACTCCAAGCCGCAGCTCTGGATCAAGGCGTTTGGCAATACCCTGGTCAAGCTGCACATCAAAGGGTACAAGGTTACGGAATTTCGCGGCGAAAAAGGGGGCGGTGTCGGAGATTGGTGTCCGACCGATCAGTCGAGCACCGATTGGAAAGAGGTTCGGGCGTTGCTTGACAAGCACAACTATAACGGCTGGATCACCGTTGAAGAAAATACCTATTCACCGGAAAAATACAACGAAATTCTTGACGAGTTTATTGCGGGATAGAATCGCATCAAAGTAAAAAGAACCGGGGACTGCGCGGTGTCTCATCGCCGGTCCCTTTCTTTCTTTTACGCTTTTGGCTCCGTTGATTACACGAAACGCCTCTTGTTTTTGCGGCAAACGAAAATATAATGCGGCGTTGCAGGGTGGTGGAGGGTGGTGGAGCACCGCCGACATAACCTTGAACGTCATTTGTAATTCGTAATTCGTAATTAAAAAAGAGTATGCGTTATCCTCATTTGCAGAAAGCCGACCCCGCCGTTTACAACCTGATTCAAAAGCAAGCCGGGTACGAAACCAGTACGCTGAAAATGATCGCGTCGGAGAGTTTTGCGTCGTTTGCCGTTACGGAAGCGTTCGGGTCCAATTTGACGAACAAATACAGCGAAGGGTATCCCGGCGCACGGTATTACGAAGGGAACGAGTACGTCGATGAGATCGAAAATCTCGCCATCGACCGGGCAAAACAGCTTTTTGGAGCGGAACATGCCAATGTGCAGCCATATTCCGGTTCCCCGGCGAACCAGGCGGTCTATCGGGCCATTCTGAAAAACGGCGACAAAATTATGGGGATGCCCGTTCCGAGCGGCGGTCACTTGACGCACGGCTGGAAAGTCAATTTTTCCGGCATGGATTACGTTCAAATTCCTTACGGTCCCGATCCGGAAACGGGCAAGTTCGACATGGACCAAATCCGCGACACCGCGAAAAAAGAGCGTCCGAAAATGATTTGGGTCGGTGCAACGGCTTATCCCCACATCATCGAGTACAAGGATTTCGCCGAGATTGCTACGGAAATCGACGCTTATCTCGTTGCGGACATCTCGCACATCAATTCGCTGATTATCGCCGGAGTACATCCGGACCCGGTTCCGTTGTGCGACATCGTCAGCAGTACGAGTCACAAGATGCTTCGCGGTCCGAGGGCCGGTTTTCTGCTCTCGAAAATCGAGGACCGGTATCAGTCGAAATACTTTTCGGACAGCAAGCTCAATTTGGCCAAACGGGTTGACCGTGCCGTTTTTCCCGGCTTGCAGGGCGGACCGCACATCAACGCCATCGCCGCGATGGCCGTTGCGTTCGGCGAGGCTTTGAAACCGGAATTCAAGGAATACGGCAAACAGATCGTCAAGAACGCCAGGGCACTTGCCGACGGTTTGCTCAAGCGGGGTTATCACCTTGCCGGCGGCGGAACGGACACGCACCTTTTGATTCTTGATTTCCGTAACGAAGAGTTCACCGGCAAAGACGCTGCCGCCGCATTGGCCAAATCCGGGATCATCGCCAACTTCAATATGGTTCCCGGCGATCCGCGAAGCCCGTTCGTAACCAGCGGCGTCCGGCTCGGTACCGCCGCGCTGACGAGTATGGGAATGAAAGAGGCGGAAATGGAGCGAGTTGCCGCCTGGATCGACCGCGTGTGTCAAAACATTGCCCGAATCGATAATGAAGCCCCAAAAATCCGTACGGAAATCGCTGAACTCTGCGCCGCCTTTCAGGCACCGGGATACGAGTAGCTGCGCTGTTGGAAGTATTTTTGTTCAGAAAAACGAGGTGAAAAATAAGACTGGCGACGGCGTCGCAGCAACGTCGTCTCATCGAACGTCGAAAATCTCGATCTTCCGCAAATCGGCAGTGGAGTTATCATAACGATAATCACCATGTCGTAAATTCGTGTACTGAACCCTGACGCGATAATTCTCATTGCTACGTGAAAGTGCGATGATGCTGTCGTTATTTCCTCGTATGGTAAGATAAATGCCACCCCAACGAATTTCCGCCAGAATGCAGCTAACATCTCGTAGGGGCAATGACAC
>Ga0209628_10000200_pt1 | contig 34925 bp, 43 predicted proteins | sample TergutCu122P4_FD_187285 | JGI IMG/M metagenome (GOLD analysis project Ga0209628, IMG submission 187285) | Cubitermes ugandensis P4 segment gut microbial communities from Kakamega Forest, Kenya - Cu122 P4 (SPAdes) (version 2) | ecosystem: Host-associated > Arthropoda: Insects > Digestive system...
GTAGTTATTGACGCTGAAACAAAAAAGAGAAATGAAAAATTGACAAAACAATTTGAGGCTTATATAGCAAAAAAAGCAAAGGAACTTGGATTGCCTGCTGATGTAGCTGTTTTTATAACACTCGATAAACAGTATTATAATAAGACACAAAGAGAAGGTGATACACTTAAAGACTTAGACCATAAGTTGATGGATGCAAAAGTAAATTTTGAAGCGTACAACAAAGCCGGAGTATTGTTAAATAATCTTAAAAAAGAATTTGGTGCGATATTTGATTATAATAGATTTGAGTCACAGTTGTCATGTTATGAAAACGGAAATGAAAGAGTTATGGTTAATGCAATGGAAGAAGCAGAAAGACTTCGCAATGCAGGAAAAGATACAAAGTCTTTAACAGGAAATATCAAATCGATGACCGGTTCATCTTTTACTACAGAACCTATTGTGACAATTGATGTAGAACTTAAAGTTGTAAAGAAAGCAAAAGATTATCGCAGGTATGATTATTCATTTGATATTCCTGTTGAAATTGAGAAAGATGTTTTAGAAGTTATTAAACAATTAAAAAAAGCCGGAGTGAAAGACAGTAAATGAATACCTTAATAGCTCTTTTAATACTTACTTTAGTATCAGTTTGGATAGGCAATGGGTTTGGATTTCTTATTGGTTTTATATTCTTTTTTATGGCTCTTATTCCTGCTATAAAAGTTGCATTGGCAATTGATATAGCATTTGGTGTTTATAATAATCATCATAAAAGAAATGATGAAAGAGCGCAAAAAATAGTTGGAGAGTCAATTAGTTATAGAAAGAGAAAGGCATATTAATGCAATAAAAGAACAGATACTTGCTGAACGTTTGAAAGCGGGTAGGAAATTTTAGGGAGTAACTAAAGTTGCTCTTAAAATATAAAAAGAAATGGAATTAAGTGAACCTGTATCGTCTCATAGCCTAACGGTCATTGAGTATCCGTTAGGTGATACAGGGGAACAAAATATAAAAATAAGGAAAAGGTAAAAACATGCCAAAACCGTTAAAACCCATTAAAACCGTTAAAACCCATTAAAACCGTTAAAAACGAGAGTAAAGCAGCAAGCAGATGATGGTAATGACAGAGTAACTGTTAATGCTCTTGATGAAGCTGAACGATTAAAGAATGTCAGCAAAGGCGGGAAGGTAGGCGGATTTTCTGTTCCTGCATCTTCTGCGAGTACAGATGCACAAGTTAGTATTGAATTTGAGCTTGCTATAATCAAGAAAGCAAAAGATTATCGTGGGTATGATTATCAATTTGATGTTCCGATAGAGCATGAGAAAGATTTTATTGAAATAATTAAACTGCTTAAAAAGGCAGGAATAAAAGTTAAGGAGAGTTAAATGACAGCAACAATAACTTGTTTTATAGTTTCGCTTGTTATAGCTTTATGGGTTGGAAGTTATACAGATGGGATTATAGGTCTAATCGTATTTTGTGTTATCTTCTTTCCTGCATTGAAATTTGTTATACCGGTAGATGTTGCTTATAATGTATATAATAACCATCATAGTCGAAATGATGAACGTGCTAAAAAGGTTATGGACAGCCAAAGATACATAGAGCAAGAACGGCATAAGAATACTATGGAAGAACAGCAGGATTTGTTTGATAAGTTTTTTAAGATACTACGAGGCAAGCAATTGCCTTAGAATATAATAAAACGTGGAGAACGTATGAAACCGTTAAAAACACAAAAGCCCGCTAAAAACGAGCAGAAGGGGAAAGCAGTGGCTAAGACTACTGCTGATGACGACATATTGTCGCTCATCCAAAACGCATCAAAACTCGAAGACGAGAACTCCGAGTTTTTGGATGATGGGAATAGAGTCCCATTTATCAAAGTCATCTCTAAAGAAACTTCACCAGAGCTAAATGCTGACAGTGAAGGCTACATTAAAGGTGCAAAGTTTAAAGATTTTGTTATTCCGAAGACAGGCACTTTACTTGGTCAGTCATTTAGTTGTACTATACTTGGTATTTTCAAAATGTACGAAGACAAAGTAGAGCCGGAAAACAAAAAGGTATTACCAAAGATAGTTGGCTATTGGATGCCAGACCAAGCCAAAGAACTGCCAATGGTGAAGGGGTCATTTTTTGACAGATGCTATCTTGATGCAGATGACAAAGCCCACAAGGTTAGTCCTGTATTTTGGTTGTATTGTCTTATCAATGGTAAGTTGGATTTAGGATTGCACATGATGATATTTCGTGCCACAGCCAACGAAAATATTAAGAAGGTACAAAAACTTCTTAAAGAGTTGGGCGGAATAACACCACAGCACGTTCTAAAGGTAATATCTGAAAGGAAGGATTTCCCTGATTTTAACAGTGCTACATTCCGACCATTATTCCAAGAAACGGATAAGGTTAATTTTGAAGTAGACAGCAAGGGAAAACTTGTGGCAAGGGAGATGGATAAAGATGAAGCTACAATGACAATCAAGTTGTACAATCAGCTTCAAACTGATTATGCACATGGTAAATTAGTAGCAAAGAAAGAAATTTCTGAAACAGTTCATGCTTTACCTGCACCCGATGAAGACTTAAATTTTTAAGGGTAGATAGAAGCCCGTAATTTTTACATTGTTTTGCCCTCTCCCATAATGGGAGAGGGATTTTAAGTATAGGAGAATTAGATGAACATAAGAGAAGTTGTCTTAATATATGACGATAAACATTTTGTAACAAAGGATTTACTTATAACATTGGCACAAAGAAATAAAATGGAGAGTTTTAATAGTTTAGTAATTGGAACTGAAATAGTTTATGAAATACCTGATTTGAAATTATTAAATGCGTATGAAAAATATAATCTTGATGTAATACTTAAAAGTTTTGTAGCACCTACAACTAAAACACAAAAGTTTAGAATTAAACTTAATGACTGTTTTTATTTGGGTGATTATACATTGATACCGCTTGGGAAATTGAATATAAATAAAAAATATTATTTGAAACACGTACTGCCACTTGTAAAAATATTTGGAAAATATTTTGTGGTATGTAATAAACAAAAGGATGTTAATGCAAACGTAGCAATAATGACAGAAAGATAAAGAGGGGGAATAAATTATGTCCGATGTAACGGCAAAATTTGTTTCTCTCTTTAGTGGATGTAAAAGTGAATATGTAATCCACGTACCACCTTTTGAACATGTTGGTAATAATAAAATAAAAGCCAAAGGTGGTGTTAGGTTTGCTAAAAAAGACAACAAATTTTTAAGACTTGCCAAAGAAAATTATGAGGAACATCTTAAAGGAACTACAGGACTTGCAGTTTCTCCCTTAATGCCGAAAGGGGAAGGTGTACGAGACCATTGTTACTTTGCATGTATTGACATTGACCAATATAATACCGGTGTTGAAGTTGAAAATATGGAGAGGCTTCTCTCTGCAAATAATATTCCGGGTGTAGTTAGGAAATCAAAGTCAGGTGGATTTCATATATACTTTTTCTTTAAAGATTTAGAACCTGCTAAAGAAGTACGAATTGTTTTAAAGAAAATGATTTATTTATTAGGGTTTCAAAATCTATGGGGAAAGAAAGTTGAAATATTTCCAGAGTTTGATGAGGCAACAGACAAACATGCCAAATGTATATTCTTACCATTTTTTGATGGTTTAAAGGATAAAGAGTTTTTAGATTTTGTCCGTAGATGTGACAAGAAAGTTACAAAATTAGAAAAGCTAAAAAAGATAGTAGATAGCTCAAGATATAATTATCTTCCTGTTTGTATTGAATCAATCTTAAATAGTAATTACTTTGTACCAATTGTTAATAGAAATAATTTTTTATTTTCTGTTGGAATATTCTTAAATAAATTTAAACCTGAAAATGCTACTGAACTGTTTTGGGAAATAGTTGATGAAAATTTTGGCAGGGAAAATTTTGAAGAAGGTGAACTTGAAACATCGTTTAAGTCTGCAATAGAAAAAGATTATAGTCCGCTTGGCAGATGTAAGTCAGAGGAACTTAAAGATGTTTGTAAGAAAGAATATTGCAGGCTGCGTGAGATTGATGGTGCGAAGGTAATAGAGCAGAAAGATAAAAAGAGAGTATTAACAAATATTGATTTTGGACAGATTTATAAATATAATACATTGAATCCATTTTATATATGGGAAGTACGTGTAGCAGGAGATAAAGATGTACCATACAGCCAAGTACAATTTGATGATATAAGAATCTTACTTAGTCAAAAGGCAGCGCAGGAACAGATTGGTAAAGTAATAGATGCAATATTTTTAACAGTACGTGCGGATGTTTGGGAGAAACATACAAACGATGCACTTGCAAAAGTAATAACAATAGATGTACCATTGATAGCAGACTCCACAGAACAAGCAACACTCACCCGGAACATATATCTTTTCCTGCTTGAAGCAGAATACCCATACGATGAGCCGGATTGTATATTGCAGGGTCATAGCTACAAGAAAAATGGTGCGTATTATTTTCTCACAGAATCAGTAATGGTTTTTCTTCATTCTCAAAGACTAATAACAAAAAATTTTAATCTTTATATGGCACTCTCAAATATGGGTGCGAAGATAAAAGATATGAATGGTATTGAAGTTTGGGAGTTATATGAGAATGATGATTTTAAAAGATTGGTGCAGTCAAGAGAAAGGATTAGAACAATAGAAGCAAAACAATTACTTATAACAGATGTAAAATTATTAGAAGACGCAAATAAAATTTCTACTATTGTAGATGAGGAGAATACTAATGAGGAAAAAGAGAGTAAAGCACTTACGAAACGTACTACAGGCGTTACTAAAAAGCGCAGTAGAAATGCATAAGGTGAATCCTAATATTGTAAATTTTAAAAAGAGTTTTAGAAGATTTAAAAAAGCATACAATAAAGGAAAATTATCAAAGGAGATGAAACAATATGGCCAAGTCAGTTAAGGAAAAAAAGAAAATAATATCAGTAACAGTTAGATTTACAGAAGAATTTTATAACAAGTTATTAAAGCACTTGGAAGTGGAACGTAAAAGAACTGATTATGATGCACTTAGTGTTGTTGATGTAATTAAGAGGGCTGTAGCAAAAGAACTTGAAAGGGAAGGTAAAAAATGAGCGCAATAAATCCTAAAACTATGATGCAGATTTTAAACGAAACCGCTAAAAATGAAGGTGTTCATAATGTTTATTTTAGGTATAATGATAAACCTGTAGTGATACGGCAAATAACAGTTGATTGTACAAAAATACTTATTGAACTAATGGATAAGTAAATGTTTAAGACTGATGATGTTATAGTTTACATGGCAGGTGCAGGTTGCGGAAAGACTACAGCGTTAATGAAGGAATTGGAAGGAGCATTAAAAATATACAGACCGGATGAAGTTGCGTTTGTTAGTTTTTCTCGTAAGGCTACATCCGAAGTAAAATCAAGAGCTAAAGATGTGGCAGCGAATTTTGATGAAGACTTATACCCATATTTTAAAACAATTCACGCATTAACTTTTATGCTTAATGATTATCAATCACAGGGTAAAAAAATAATTGGTACACAAGAAGCACAACATTTTGGACAGGTAACAAGATTTAAGTTTAATATGAATAACAGAGTTGAAGGACAGCGTAATTCAAAGAATCCGCTTGGACAGGAATGTTTTGATTGGTGGAGTTTACAGCGCAGTTCAGGTCGTAAACCTACTCCGAAAGAATTACCGGAACAAAGAAGTTATAGAGAATTTGTAGAATTATACGAAAAGTTTAAAGAAGTTAATAATTTGATAGACTATCACGATTGTCTTGATGACTATTTAAAATTAGGCAAGCCTATTTCTAAGATTAAATTTGCGATAATAGATGAGGCGCAAGATTTAACAGAGCAGCAATGGGAAGTTTGTTTTAAGTTGTTTGAAGATGCTAAGTCAATCCGAATTGCTGGTGATGATTGGCAGTCTATATATAAGTATCAGGGTGCTTCTCCTGCAAAGTTTATTGAAATAGCAAATGCGTATAAGTTGGTAAAGCTCGAAAAATCTTATAGATTACCTGTTAGTGTTTCAAAATTGGCAAATAAGATTTCAGAAAAGATAATCGAGAAAGTTGAAAAGAAAGTTAAACCTGTAAAGGATGAAGAAGGTCGTATTGAAATGTTTACATCTGTAGCACATTTTGTAGAATACATAGATATGGTGGCAAGGGATTCAGAATGGTTTATATTAACAAGAGCAAATTATCAAATACAAGATATTGCGCAAGTGTTAAAGAAGAAACTTATTTTGTTTAGTTACTCAAATGGCTTTGTATTGCCGGAGACGGAGTTACTTAAAATTAAACAATATTATAGATGGGCAAAGGATATTGATAAACCATCTGATGATATTAAGTTTTGTAAGAAACATGGTATTAAAGGAGATAAGTGGCCGGATTGGTGGAATACAAATTTGGTTCATATAAGATGGAGAAATTTAATAAGGGAGTATGAAAAGAGATATGGATTTGAGAAATTGTATAAATTATCTTACATGGGTTCAAATATCCTTCTTACGACTGTATTTAGAGTTAAAGGCGGAGAAGCCGACAATGTGGGGATACTTACGGCAACTACAAGAAAAATAGAAGCAGCAAGGTATGAAGATAATGATAATGAACTACGCATACTTTATACCGCAATTACAAGAACTAAACGTAATTTGTTTTTTATAAAAACTGAAAGTGATTTTGATATGTATAAAAGAATAAAATATCTACGTGATGAGGTGAAATGATGTTATGTCCATTTCAATGGGAACAAACAGAAGTTTGGGGAAAAGAAACAAAAGTAACAACATATAAGTTTATAGATTGTGTTAAAAATTGTGCGTATATGCAAGGTGGTCTTTGTCAAAAAGCATATATAGAATTAAGAAAATCACAAAAAGAGGTAGAATAATGTCTAAAATAATATTAGCACCCGGAGTTACATTTGAGGAAGACGTACATCAGTATTGGTATAAGGGTAATCAATTATCAGGTGTAACACGAAAAGTTGGAGAGTCATGCGGGTATAAAAAAATTACAGAAGATACACAGTTCATACTTAGTGAAGCAAGAGATGAAGGTTTGTTAATTCATAAAGCTATTGAAGATTGGATTAAAAGTGACCGTAAGACATGGAATACTATTCATCCTGCTGCTGTATGGGTTAAAAATGAAATTGAAAAAATGAAATTTAAACATATTCAAGCTGAAACTTTGGTGTCTGATTTTAAAACGTATGCGAGCGCAATAGACATAATGACCGTATCTAAAAAAGGTTTGCTTTCCCTGTATGATATAAAACGAAAGTTTGACCGGCCATACGTGACTAAGCAAGTATCAATCTATAAATATTTCATAGAAAATTGCGCAAAGGAAGGATGGGAAGTTGAAAAGATATATTGTTTTGGTACAAAAGATATGAGACTTTATGAGCTTGAATATATCGGAGATAAGGAAGTGAGGAAAATACTTTATGGCTAAACATAATTTTTATAGTATGGATATTGAAACGCATGACCCACATTTAATGACTAAAGGGATGAGTTGGCAATGGGGGGATGGAGAAATATTAGTAATTGGATTTTATGATGCTCAAAAAGATACTAATGTTGCTTATAAATGGGATAAAAAGTTTCAAGATTTTTTAAGAAAAATTTTGAGTAATCCAAATAACACTGTAATAAATTCAAATATAAAGTATGATTTGCTTTGGTGTTGTTCAATGATGAAAATGCCAATCCATGAAGTAAAGGCAGAAATAATTTGTACGCAGATAACAGAGTTTTTAATAGACCCATTTGCAGATTATGCGCACGAAGATTTGTGTCTACGGTATCTAAAGCAGCTAAAAGGAAAAGATAAACTCGAAATTATTTGCGCAGAACATAAATTACGTGGAGATTTTAGAAGCCACTTAAAGAAACTTATTGAATTGGGATATGAAAAGGAAGTTAATAATTATTGTTTATCTGATTCAAAACAGCCGTACTTTATTCACTTAAAGCAGATGGACAAATTAAAATGTCCGATTGAAACATTTAATATTTATCAAAAGATAAACCTCATATCTGCACAAATGCAATATGATGGTGTTAAAGTTGATTATGCTAAATGGAAGAAAAATGCTGCGATAGTAGCAGATGAATTAGAAAAATTAAGGAAAAATTTTGAAAAGAAATATGGTGATTTTAACATCAATTCTCCGGCCCAAGTTGGTAAATTTTTAATGGAGAATGATTATGACACGCAGTTTAAAATTACTATTAGAGGTTTTCTGCCTAAAGGAGACCAAAAGTTTTCCAAGTCAAGGGATGGTTTTACAATACCACAGAGAAAAGCAGCAGCGGAAAAATTACAGTCTATTACAACTGCATTTCAATTTCAAAAAGATAAATTATGGATTGAAGTAGGTGCGGGTGCAGTAGAAGCATTTCAAAAACTTATAGCACAAAAATTTGGTTATGAAACTATTGCCAATCCATTGACCGGTAAAACACAACTTGAAGGTTCAGATAATCCATGTGTGAAAGATTTTATGCAATACAAACAAGTATCAGAGATGAAGAAGAAATTTTTTGGCAGTGAGTTTGAAAAGTATTTTAGTAATTCAATGTTTGGTGATTGGCGAATACATGCAAATTTTCAACCTGTTGGCGCAAGGACTACAGGCAGGTTTAGTTGCGTAAAGCCAAATCTACAAAATATTCCTGTAAAGGTTGTTCTGTATGAAGGTACAAAAAAAGAAATAAATGTTTCTGCAATGGCAAGAGAGATATTTATTCCTGAAAAGAATCATGTAATGGTTAAGATGGACTATTCAGGACAGGAACTACGAATGGCAGCACATTTTGCAATAGGTGATGATGGAGAATATATAAGACAATTATATAAACAAAATAAGAAACTTGATGAACACCAGATTGTTATAGATAATACGGATTTAGTTGAAAAGCATGGTAGCAACGCAAGGAAATATGCAAAGAATATTCGTTTTGGTCTTGCTTATGGTGCATCAGTTAAACGTATAGCACAAATGAATAATTGGACTTATGAAGATGCAAGTATCTTAGTTGATACAATTAAAGAAGCATCACCTTGGATGGAGAAGACAAGAGCCAAACTTATAAAAGATTTAAGTCAAGGTAAAATAAGTGGGACTACAACAATACTTAGAAGATTGATACCGCTCAAATCTGCGGACAAGGCTTATGCGCATTATAATTATTTGATTCAAGGGTCGTGTGCTGACCAATTAAAAGCAGCTATGGTACTTGTATGGGATTATGTAACAAAGATAGATTCTCATAGAGATATAAAATTTGCACTTACTGTACATGATGAGATTGTATTATCTATTAAGAAAAATTTTGGTGGTGTGAAAAAGATAAAACTATGTTTAGAAAATGCTATTGAATCCGAAGTACCATTTATTACAGAGCCTGAAACAGGATTAAATTGGAATGATACAAAACCTTTAAAGGATAAAACAATTGAAGATGAGGAAGATTATGAATAAACCTACAATAGAAGAATATAAAGATTTTAAATTTAAATGTATTGATTCAGAAAATGTTGGTGAGGCATTTATAGAAGATGAATGGCGCAAATGGGAATTTGCTAAAGAAGTTTTAAAGAGTATTCTTTATAGGATTGGCAATCCTGATAAGTGGCTGCATGTAAAATTAGAACATTTTTATGGGTTACCATATATGACTGTTCAAACATTGTTAAACCATATAAGAGATGAAACACATATAGGTCAGCAATTTATTCGTAGTACATTATCACAACTAAGACTATGTTCGGATTTTTATGATATTTTTGAGAAAACAGATTTTGATAGATTGATAGAAAAAAGAGATGAGTTACGAGAAATTTTAAAACAAGGGAGATTTTAATGTACGAAATAAATAAAACAAATAAAATTTATAAAAGTGAAAAAGAATTTGAAAAAGATTATGTGATGTCTCAAAAAATCAGTAATGATGATTGTCTTGATATTTTTCATGTAGAAAATTCCGCAGAAAGCGGTATGCCTGATTTAATTTATAATGATATAAACAGACGTGCAACTTATATTGAACTTAAATATGAGAAGGGTGGATATATTGAATTTAAGAAGACGCAACCATCTTGGTATAAGCGTCATAAAGACTTGACAATCTTGATTATAGCGTATAGGCTAAAGGACAGGTCATTTCATTATATGGATGCTGAATATGTGTTGAAAAATATTAAAGGATTAAAGGTGAAACTTGATGTCTGATTTTAAAATTGATATAGCAATAGTATTTGAATACGAAGGTAATCTGTATAAACGTAAAGGAAAGGATTGGTTTATTTTATATAATCCACAATGGTATGGTGAAGAGTTAATACCTAATGAAGTGATTAGAGTATCTGATGCTTTAAAAGAGGAGTTTAATAATGCCGGAAAGATATAAGTGGCAAATAGAAGCGTTTAATCAATTTAAAGATAGACAATATGGCGGACTCGATGCAAGTTGCGGACTTGGTAAAACAATTTGTTTATCAGATATAGCAAAGCACAAAAAGCTCCCTGTTATAATAATTGCACCAAAAACAATATGTGGGCAATGGAAAAATGAACTCATGGCAGAAAAAATACCTGAATGTAAAATTTGGGTACATGACCAACAAACGATGACTAAGCAGGGCCAGATTTATAAAAGAGAATTTGCAACATGGGCGACACAAAACAGAGGACATTACTTGATTGTACCTACGCAAAATTTTTCTCTTGGTATGACAAACAAGAAAAAAATATCAGTAGAAAATTTACCATTTGTGGTACAGATAATGCTCGGTGCTTTCGGAAAAAATTTGTTATGTATATTAGATGAGTCATCATGGATTAAATCATCTTCACCTGTAAAGAGTCAACAATCCATAAGAAGCAAAATGGTTATATATCTTGGTAATTTGGTATGTGAAAAAATGATAGCAACAGGAACATTTATCACAAAATCTCCAATGAACGCATATAATCAAATTAGCTTTTTGGATGACAAGTTTTTCAAAGAAAGCCCGGATGAATTTTTTAGAAAATATACAATTACAAAAACATATTACTTTGGTCACAGGCAACCTACAGTTACAGCCATAAAAAAAGATGAGCATGAAGATATTAGGCTTTTCCTGCAAGGGCAATATGGTTTGTCCAAGTTTAATGGCGGTAAAGATAAAGCAAAGGATATGGTTAAAATAATGATGATTGGTGATAAACATAATTTAGCTTATGAAGATGTAGATATTATTGCCAACAATACAAAATATTGGCCATATAGAAATTTGGATGACTTATATAAACGATTAGATAAGGTTTTATATAGAGTTCGTAGAAAAGATGTGTTTGATATAAAACATGATAAATTTGTTTATGAGCCTATTATAATTCCTGTTACATTATCAAATGACCAGATTGCGCTGTACAAGAAAATAGTTAAAGATGGGTTTACAAATAATTTTTATTTAGGTCAAGCAGCCGGTGCGGAACTATTAACAAGATGTCAAGATATATGTCTTGGACAAGAGCCATTAAAAGATGATGATGGTAATGTTACATATATTCCTTTTAAAGATAATCCGAAATTGGATGCACTGATGGAATTGATTGAAAGCATAGATGATGATGAACAGATTGTAGTATGGAGTACAAGAATAATCGGACTTAAATCTATCGCAGAGAGGTTGGAAAAAGATGGCATCAGTTTTACGACTTATTCGGGACAACAAACGGCAGAAGAAAAATCTCAAGCGGAAACACTTTTTTCAGAAAAGAAAGTTAGAGTCTTTATCGCAAATCCGGCAGCAGCCGGTTTTGGTCTCAATGCTCTGCGTGATTGTAATTATATGGTTTGGTACGCCATCAATGATTCTGTTGAGCAGTATCATCAAGCACAGCATCGTATTCTGCGTGGAGAAAGTAAAGCACCAAAGTTTGCATATTCCTTAATGTGCAAGGGAACTGTTGAAGAAAGACAGTTTGATAATATCAAACGTGGAGAAGAATTTTTACAAATAGAAAATACTATAGAGGGATTTGCGTATGACAAGTAGACCTGTTAGAACACCTGTTAAGAAACTACCCGGAACTTTTTATACTTATTTAGTTGGTAATAAATTTGTTATATTTTCTAACAATGTTACTATGAGTAGAGAAGAATTTGAAAAATTTATGGATGATGGTACTATTATTCAAAAAGTAGAGAGTTGGGTTCGCAATACTAAAAAGTTATATGATTATAAAATTGCATTAAAGGAACAACGATTACAAAAAATTTGGCTGCCTGCAAAAATTGAACAGCCAAGAAAACGAAAACAAAAAGAAATTGTTTTAGAACCTGAAAAGAAAAGATTAAGGATAACTGTTCCAAAAGATAAAAAAGTAATTATCTTTTGGGTGATGCTCATTACTGCTGCGGGTTCTGCTTTAATGAGTATTTATCATGCTACTGCTTTCTTATACCAAGGGGGTAAACCTTTGGTCATCTCATTTATAACCGGCTTCCTGCTTGTTGTGTTCGCTTCCACCGGATTTACGGCAAGCAGGTATTTTTGGGAACGGAGCGGATTTGCCAAAATCTTCTCCGTTCCCTTTCTTTTAATAACTACTGTGTTGATAGGTTATATTGCTTTCTCTACAACATCAGTAAGTTATGGTCAGTTTAGAGATGAAGAAGCAGGCACAACTTCAACAGTTAAAATACAAATAAGTAAGTTGGAGTTGTATGAAGAACTAATGCGACAAGTTAAAGAACAGGAAAAAGTTGTAAAGAGTATTCCAAGTTGGCGTGGTAAAAATATGTCAGATGAAACATGGACTAATTATCAAAAAAGAAAAGAAGTAGAATCAGAGAGGCTGCATGAATTACGTCAAAAGGCTTTTAAAGCGAAAGAAGAATCGGGTGGTGGAACAGTGGCAGACAAACAGGTTTCAATTACTTCTGTTTATGATTTCCTGCACAATATATTTGGCATTGATAGCGTGGTTTTGCGGTTTATTATATATGTTATCCCTGCTGTGTTTTATGATATTGTTGCACCATTTGGTTTTACGGTGGTCTTCTTTCTCCTCGACTCTAAGGAGAAAGAGACGAGAAAAGAAGATGAAATATTTACAATAAAAAAGGGGGTTGTATGAGTCAAGAAAAAAGACTTTATTGTCCATTTAGAAAAGAAACAAGAACACGTTATCTAAGGTCAGAAGATTGTACAATTGTAACGGAAGATTTTTATATTTGTATAAAAAATCAATGCGCTTTATATTGTTACCCGGAAGCCTATACTTATAAAGAAGGTGATGAAATGATAGGATGCTGTTCAGTATTAGTAAATAATTGTAAAGGAGTGTTATAATGGCATTTGTAGACGAATGGAAGGGTAAGATTACACATCATAGCACAATTTGTCCGTTTAAGGATAATAAAAATGAATGTTCACTTAGTATGGCAGGTATGACATGTTCAGTTTGTATCCAACTTGGTCATCACGAAGAAGCTCATGCCTATATAGAAAAGAAAGAAGAAATAGAAAAACATTGGCGATGGTTTCGTAAATGGTTTGATGCACATGTTGAAGGTCAAGATGTGTATATGTGTGAAGGAACACTTAATGCGTGGGCAGTTATTAAAGCAACACTTGATGACATATTAAAAATTGCGCCTGCAAGTGAAGAACAAAAAGATGCCGTATCTGTTATAAAATTACAAGTTATCAATGAAATTTTTGATGAGCTTGGACTTAAAATCGAAGGAAAAATTGAAGGAGTAAATTTTAACTGATGAAACCAAATAAAATACCGGAAGAATTAAAAGCAGATTTAACCACTAAACTTGGAATGAAGTTTGATAGCGGTTCAGATAAACTTCGTTGGGATTTATTGCCGTTTGAGTGTATTGAACATATTGTTTTAATTTATACACTTGGTGCAAAGAAGTATGCAGATAATAATTGGAAATATGTTGATAAGGCAGAAGAAAGATATTTTTCTGCAATGATGAGGCATATAGCCAAATATAAAGCAGGAGAGCGTTATGACAAAGAGTTACAAACAAGCCATATAGGTATGGCAGCTTGGAACGCTCTTACTCTGCTTTGGTTTGAAATGCAGAAAGATATACCTGATTTGTTAAGGTGTATGGAGCAAGAATTACAGGAAAGAAAAAATGCTATAGAGCTTGAAGCGGAGAAAATGAAAAATGAAAACAAAGGCTGATGTAAAAAGAATTTTAAGAGCAGGAAGAACAGCAGCGGAAAATAAAGCATATCTTCCTGTAAATATGGTGAAAGACCATCCAAAAGAAATATCGCTTGACAGATTGATTAGTTTATTAAAAGAAGAAGTAACAGAATTAGAAAATGCAGTACAATCAAAAAGTACAAAAGAAGCATTTGATGAAAGCGGAGATGTAGTTTACTTGGCTTCCATGATAGCTTATAAATTAAAAGGAGTATAAAAAATGATATTTATTTTTAAAACAATATTTTTTGGAATGTTAGTCAGTTTACTCACAATAAGTTTTACATGGCTTGTATCGCTTACAGTATTAGCTTCATTACATATATTCAAATATGATTTATCTCCAACTGTCGTATGGGCAGTCGCTTTATTAAATATTGCTATAGGCACAATTATATTTATTGTGTGGATTATATACCTGTTTGTACAGGCGCACAAAGGTTATAAAATGGTCTTAAAACAAGAATTTAATAAAGGGGATGAGGTGAAAGAATAATGGAATTACAAGCAATTTGGATTGTTCTTTTTATTGTTGTCTTGATTACTTTGATTACCGGTATCGGTACATTTAAAGAAACAAGAGACAATAAAACAAGACGCAAATCACTTATTGTAACTGCAATGAAAGCGTGTATCAATGCGTACAAGGGTGAAGAAGGTAAGGTAGATGAAACCTTGTTTGAAGATGTTAAATGGTTTTATGAACATCACAGTGCAAAATTTTTTATTGGATGGCACAAGGAGACTGAAACCTTATACATTGTATTCAGAGGCACACCAAAAGATGGATGGGGTGCAAATTTTGATTACAAGCAAATCAAATGGAATTTTCAATTTTTAGTAAAAGGTCGTTGGCATCGTGGTTTTCTTAAACATGATATGCTCGCAGTCATAAATACAATTTATGATTGTATCAATGAGTTTCAAATTAAAAGAGGTTCACGACCTTTTAAGATTATTGTTACAGGACATAGTAAAGGCGGAAGTCTTTCTCTGTTATGTGCATTTTGGTTACGCAAGATGCAGTCAGTAGGTTTACTCTGTAATATACAAAAGATAGCTTGTATATCTTTTGCCCCAGCAAGAGTATGTTCGCCAATAGGAGCAAAACAATATAAAAGGGCCGGAATACCTACTATGATTATTAAGAATGGTAATGATACAGTTTCAAAAGTTCCATTTGTATGTACTCCGGGACTTGTACAGAGAAAATACAAATTTTTTAAATGGAAATTCTGGCCGACAATTCAACTTTGGAAACATCCGGCTAAGGTCACGCATATTGGAAGGGCATGGTATATTGTGTTAATGCACTTATTACCATTTGCAAGGTTTTTTGGTAATCCATTAGACCATAAGCCTGAAAATTATATGAAAAGCGTTATGAAATTAAAATAAGGAGAAAAGTTATGAACGATATGATGTTGGATTATGTTTATGAAAGATTTTGTAAAAATGTAAGATGCGAAGAATTAAAAGTACAAAATGAAAAAGGAGTAAAAGCAAAAGGCGCAGGACATCCTTATTGTAATAGTAATGAATGTCGTCTACATAAATTAACGCAGCCATGCCCAACATGGCGAGAATAAATGAATTTATAACATAGGTAGACAGTATGCTCACTATGTTAAAAATAAAAAATATTTATTTGTTTATTTATCGGTATGTTGTCTTGTGAGGGGTTACTCTCACAAGACAAATTTAATTAAAAGGAGAAGTTTAAATGAAAAAACTTTTTTTAACTTTATTTTTATGTCTCTTTTCTGCTGTTCTTTTTGCGGAAGACATAAAATACAGTTTTAATTTTTACACTTTTTTTATGGGTGTGCAGGGAAAATACGGTGATGATACGGCTTGGGATTATCAAAGAATAAGGGTAAGACCGGGTATGGTTGTTGAAGCAGAACATTTTAAAGGTGTGCTTCAATTAAATATTGATTCCTTTTTTGGTAAAGGAAAAACAATAGATGATGTTGGGCTTACAGAGCGTAAGAAAAATGTAGGAGTAAGGGTAGCGTATTTAGAAATTATAAATGTGATACCTGATTTTACTTTTACAGCAGGTATTAAAGGATTTAGTTATCCTTATATAATGCTGGGCGAAGGCTCACTTATAGCTGCGAATTATAATTTTGGTATTGGTAATACCTCTTTAATTATGATGTCAATTGACGAAGGTAACAAATTTTCAAAAGGCGGTTATGTTGTTGCAGGAGAACATAAGGATGACCGTAAAGCATATATACTTGATACTGTTATCAAAGGAGATGATTTTAAAATTCGACCTGCTTTCTTTTTTGTAAAAGCGGAGAAAGATTGGAACAGTGATATTCATGTTTATACTTATAGAGACAAGTACACACATGAAAAGGCATACATAGCTGCTGTAGATATGAAAATCTTTTTTGTGGATTTAAATGGAGCTTATTTAAAATATTCCAATCAAGATTTTGTAACAGAAGAAAAATTAAACGCATGGTCATTTATGGCGGATGCAGCAGTGCATATAAATTTGGGTGATTTTTCTTTTCTGCCATTCTTTACTTGGCTCGGCGGGCAGAAGAATGAAGACACAAAGAAAGTCAGTTTTACCAATACTATGGGTGATATGTTTTTATTGACTCCGGGTGGGAGATTATTTTTGCTTCAAAGCGGTGGTATGCAAGATACTTATGTAGGAATGTGTTCTGAACTGCTTGGTATAGATACCGACAAACACGGTGGGAGTTTAGGCATACATGGCAGTAAAACAGCCGGATTACAGGTATCTTATAAAATAGGAGCATTTAATTGTGATGTATTGTATGGGTATGTTCAATCAGATAAGAAAAATATTCTTGGTAATAAATATATAGGACAAGAGGTTGATGTTATGCTAAATTATAATATTACACCTCGATTGTCTGTGTTATCTGAAATGGCATATATTAAAAAAGGTCAGGAAGGCTTTTTAGATGGTAATGCTTGGCAGATTATTGTCGCAACAATATTTAAGGGGTTATAAAAATGAAAAAATATTTAACGTATCACTGGATAATGGTTGCAGCTTGTTTTATACTCTTATCGTTATCTATCGGTATTGCTATCAATGGTTTTTCTGTATTCTCTGTGTTTATTATGAAACAATATGAGACTACAGCAACAGAGGTGCAGTTGATTTTAACATTTGCTTTAGCTGCAAGGCTGCTTGGCGGACTTACTGTGGGTAAGGTAACACGATGGCTTTCGATTAAAAATGTTTTAAGATTGTATGGTTGTATGGTTGCGCTTGGGCTACTTGGTTGGTCTGTAAGTACGAGTATAACTCAATATTATATTTATGGTGCTATCATGGGTTTTGGAGTATCAGGAACAGGACTTATACCATGTACTGCGCTAATAACTAACTGGTTTAATGAGAAGAAAGGCACAGCTATGGGTATTGCCTTAACAGGCACATTGGTAGGCGGTTTTGTTTTTACCATGTTTGCAAAGTATTTAATATTAACTTATAGTCTTCAATTTACCTATGAGGTATTTGCAGTGATTTTTATTGTTACTGTACTATTACTGTCACAATTTGTAATTAAAGAACATCCGTTTGAAAAAGCTCTTGAGCCTTTTGGTCAAAAAGACAAACCGATGGAAGACGTAGAAGGTATTGACCAAGGAATATCATTATCAAAATTTGCCAAGACCGCATCTTTTTGGTTATTGATGGTTGGTATTTTTCTTGTCTCTTTTGTCAATATGGGAATACAGAATAATCTAATAATTTTTTATTCTAAATTAGATTATGAAATAGGATTTTTAATGTCATGGTATGCCTTAACTTTTCTTTCTGCGGGGATAAGTAGACCAATACTCGGATTTTTATATGACAGGTTAAAAATAAACGCTGTACAAATAGGATTGGTTATTCTTTTAATTTTTGTAGTGGCTATTCTGCTACTTCCAATTTCTACATCATTTGTAATCGCAGGATTTGTAGTATCAAGTATAGCCGGAGCGATGGTAACAGTAACACCGTCATATACTTTAACAAGGATTGCAGGAAAAGCTCATTATGCTTCTATCTTTGGTGTAGCGATGTTATTTTATACAGCGGGGATGATGTTAGGCCCTGTAACGGCTGCTAAAATATTTGATATAACAGAATCATATTTACCTGCATGGTTTTTATTTATTGTGTTGTCTATTTTAATGGGAGTTACACTCATTTTTGCTTTTAATAAAGGTAAGGAGTACAGTAAATGGTTGACAAAAACATCTTAGATGAATGGGTAAAAGACCATAATCAATTTCCTATTGATAACAGAGGTGGTTGGAATTATAGTACCTTATGGAAGGCAATAAAACTTGGACTCGCTTGGGCAGGGGTACAAATAAGTGAACAAGAGGCACAAGAATTAGGCAAGACTCATTGTAATAGCTGTGCAGTGTATATTTTATTAAAAAGTCAGGGTTGGATTGAGTTTGCGTATGCTGTATGGGTACAAAAGTTGTTTGAGAATAAGTTTAAAACAAAAGATGGAACTATGATTAGCTACATGCGAAAAGACGGTTTTTTATCTGCTGATTTAAGTATGATAACAACTTTGTTTGGGTGTAGAGATAAATATGAAAATCCTGAAAAGTATATTTATGAATATGCTTTAGCAATGTCCGGCGGGCAGTTAAATGAGAAAAAAGGATATAAGATTAAGGTTACTCCTACAAGCAGCAATACAGGTACACATTTCATGGCAGGATACGCAAGAAAAAATAAAGAAGGAGTAACAACCTTGTACCTGTCTGATACTTCGTATAGGGGAATTGGAGTTGCTGCAAGAGGTGTAATACCACAAAATAAATTTCATTGGATACAGGAGATATAATGGAAAAAATATTGCCTTGTCCGTTTTGTGGTAGTCGAGCAGAAATAACTTATGATGATACTGCCGGTTATATGGGTGGCAGTAGTGATGAATATATTTTATGTAGAAAATGCTTGGCATCCGGGCCGTATAGGAAGAATAAAGAAGATGCTATAAAGGCTTGGAATACAAGAGTTTAAAAATATCCCCCTTGCAGGTAGCAGTCTGCAAGGGGGATTTGAGGAAGCAATCTATCTTAATCCGAGAAACAATCAAATTTTAAGGTGCTGTTGGTACAAACTGTGCAGTTATAACCACATCAGCAGCCGTACTGATTGATGCGTTAATTGCAAGTGAAGCAATTGGTGCGATTGAATCAGGTACTCCAACAGATGGGTCTCTATCAACCCACCACCCAACAAAATCATATCCTGCTGCCGGTATAGCTTCAAAAATAACATTTGTACCGTCATCTACGGTAAACCCTGTTGGAGTAGCTATACATCCTGCTGTTTCTGCACCTGCACCGCCGATTATTGTGCGGAAAGTTACTTGAACAGGTGTATCAGGTATAATTACTTGAAGTCCTATTGCAACCCTAACTGCTTGTGTAGCCGGATTGTCCGGTGTATCAAACATGTTGACTGCATCTTTCATTGTGGCACACACAGCATTAGCAGTTGCGCCATTTTGTCTTGTAATTCTAAATTGATTCATTGTTTGTGTTGCCATTGTTTTATCTCCTAATATTATTTACCCTGCACACCAGCGTTCATATTGTCCGCAATTTCAGGTGCTAATTTATTTAGACAGTATAATAAACTGCCAAAATGCTGTTCTTCATCTTTAAGTATTTCCTTTACACGTCTTTCCAGTTCATTTTTTAATTGAATCATCTGGGCCTTTATATCAGCAGGACAATTTTCATCGTTACACATGTAACGAAGTTCATTGTCTACTTTGTGGAGTAATTCTGCATAAGTATTAGATGCAGACAGTTCTTCCATCATGGCAAGTTTAAAACACTGTGCCAAATTCCAAACATGATTTATATTAGTATCAACTAAAGCATCATTTGTTATTGTCATTTATGGAATCCTCACTATTATTCCCAATGGGGTTAAATTAAACCAATCTGTTGAATCAACACTTGGTTCGACAGTAGTATTGTTTAAACAAATCCAAAATTTGTTGTCAAATCTGTATATATTTTTTAATGTTCCTGTACCGGCAAAAAGAGGAAAAGAATTATCTAACTTCATACCTATTTGTGTTGTTGTTACAGGAGTTGTACCATCCATACCAATAATAACATTTACCGGAATATTACAATATACTGTTACATCTATAAGATTTGTACTATCTGCTGCCGGTGGCATTGCAGAGGTAAAATTACGTTTTGCTAAATAATAATTCCAAGTTGTGGTACTTTCTTGTATAAGGTCGCCTTTAGTAAAAGTAGCACCCATTGTAAAAAATTTTACTCTATTTGTATAAGTAGCACCCGGCCCCGGTTTTAATGTCACAAGAGGTACAAAGAGTATAGGTGTACCGGGTTGTGACCCACCACCAAATATATTCATTATATCTTTATCATAAATAAATATTTCTCCATCTTCTTTTAATTCAGCAACAGCCCCTAATTGCATGGCGTTATTGCCTTCTTTACGTATTTTTTGTAATATTAGTTTTAAAGGTTCTGGCATACGATTCTCTCCTTTATTTTTTCCTGTTAGGGTATCATTTGTACGTCTTTTAAATTTGTCAACTATTATAAAAATTTTTACTATTTTTACTTGACAATTAACCAAGGATAGTTCCTATGGTTGTAGAGGAGAATTTTATGCCAAAAATAGCTTATATTGAGAAGCGTTTTATTGGTAAAAGTTTAGCTTTAATCAATAAAATTAACAGTGTAATCACTGATTACGAAGCGCAAGGATACAAACTTACACTTCGACAAGTGTATTACCAAATGGTAGCTCGGAATATTATTGAAAATAATTTAAAGAGCTATAATAATTTAGGAAATCTAATCAATGATGCAAGGCTTATGGGTTTAATTGATTGGAACTCCATAGAAGACCGCACAAGAAATCTACAGTGTAATCTTCACTTTGAAAACCCGCAGGAAAGACTTGATATGTCTGCGAGAAACTACATGCGTGACCATTGGGAAGGGCAGTCAAATTATTGTGAGGTGTGGGTAGAAAAAGACGCTCTCATCGGTGTCGTAGGTAGAATTTGTCAACAGTTGGATGTCCCATACTTTTCCTGTCGAGGTTATACTTCGCAAAGTGAAATGTGGGTAGCATCACAAAGGCTTATTGACAGGCAGGAATATGGACAATATGTCAGCATATTTCATCTTGGAGACCATGACCCATCCGGGAAGGATATGAGCAGGGATATTGTTGACAGGCTTATGCGTTTTGAGGTAAGCGATTCATTTTTTGAGTTCAAAAGACTCGCATTAAATTATGACCAAGTAGAAGCGTATAAGCCACCACCCAATCCGGCTAAGATGACTGATACAAGATTTGAAAATTATGTAGCAGAGTTTGGTGAGGAATGTTGGGAGTTAGATGCGCTTGAACCAAAAATAATTTCTAATCTAATTGCCAATAATGTACTACCGTTACGCAATGAGACTGTTTATGAATCAGTATTAAAAAAGGAAGCGCATGAGATTAAACGACTACAGGCTCTTGCGCAACATTATGGTTCTCTTGATAAAAATTGGAAGAAAGTTATCGAAACTATTGAACCAAAGAAAAAGAAACAGGAGAAAAAACATGGGAAAGCCTAAAATTTATTGGAAAGACCCAAATACCGGAAAGACGCATTTACTTAAATTTATCAATGGTGCAGCTTTGTTTGATGAGGACTGGGAAGACGTGCATTGTCCGGGTTGTGGTGAGTCCATGTTTCTTGGTAGTCATTTTAAAGGAACACGTATTATGTGTTTGAAATGTGGTGAGAAGTTTATATTAACAAGGGATTTTAATATGAAAAGGAAAAAGAAATGAGTCCTGAACCAAATAAGGAAGTAAAACTTTGTAAGGCTTGTAATTTTGGATACGGCATAGGTCGTAAATGTAGTTATGTAGAATGGCAACTGGGTGGAGTTATCAAAGTGGCAAAGACGTGCTTTTAAAGTAGCAGAGAAAGAATCCTGTCCAAGATTTAAACCATTGCCGGAAGGTAAAGAAGCAAAAGAAAAACCCTCTGTATAGAGGGTTTTTCTTTATAACCTTGTTGTTGTATTAACATGGTTTGCTTTTCTGCCTTTTTCAAGCATTTGTTCTCGTCTTCCTTTTCCTGCTTTTTTTCGTTCTTCTCTTTCGTCTTCATCTGTTACGATGAAGCAGTTATCAACATCGGCAACATAGACCTCTCGCATGTCTCTAAGTTCTATTGGCATTTCTTTACTCATCAGCTTTAAGTATTCAGGTATGAGTAAATTTATATCTACATCTATATTACCAATAGGTCTGTTACATTCATCAGCGGGAAACCAGTCTCTAATATCTTCCTGAACATCAAAGTTCATCTGTATTCCTTCTGTATGATAGTTTCCTTTTTTACCGCCCATCCATCCTGCAACCTTGGCAAGGTCATCAGTTATCATGTCATTTTTATTCCATTGCAATTTAGACCCTAAATTGCGGAGAGCTTGTCGCATAATCATATTGGTAAAACCTATCTCACGTTTACCGGTGTTACTGTAAAATTGCCAACGAATAGCATTTTTATGTGCTAAAAATGTTTTACGTGCGAGTGTAGTTTCTGCGTATATTTCGCTATATCGCAGGATGATAGTATTCTCATCGCTTTTTCTTTTGGACAGGTTTCTTTGGTCAAGCAATACATTACAAGGGTCTCTTGTGATTTGAATACATTCAAATTCGCCTACTTTACTTAAACTTGCGTGTATAAATTTATTGCTTGTAAGTGTAGCAAGAGGAAATTTTGTGTACTTGTTTACATCAACAGGATTAAGCGGAATATTTGTGTAAAGAATAGCCATTATTTTACCCTCGCATCTATTGGTATATTAGTTGCCTCATTATCAAATACTATTACCCAATCATCTGCAAGCAAATCTTCTTGCAGAGGAAACCATGATACAGAAAATTTTGGGTTATCTTCTATTTTCGTACCCATAGTTTCTGCTTTTTCTTTATAATTTTCAACTAAAAAAACTGCGCTTCGTATTTCCATCATTATTTCTAATTCTGCTTTTTTAGGTAATTCTTCTTCGTCTTCTTCATCTTCTGATTTTGTTAGCGCATCCAAAGTTATAAGTTCTAAATTTGTTTCAGGTGTTTTTTCTTTAATATAAAGTTTGATTTTATCTTCTACCCATCCAATTCGGCGAATAGCTTTTTTTTCTAAAAGTAATTTTAAGGCTTCGCTAAAATCCATGGAAATAGATGCGTTGACAGGTTCTTGTGGGTATATAACTTCTTTTCCATTTTTATAATTTAAAACATATCCTGATACGGCTTCAAATTTTTCGGTTAGTAATTGTGAGTTACCGATTTTTCTTGTTTCAGTATAAATAAATAATAATGGATTTTCCTGTTTAAATATTTTCAAAGTTTTATTTTGTGGTATAAAATACCCAAGTGTTGTTCCATCTATTTTTAAAAATATACCTACTTGGACATCTGATAAATTAGTTTTCATAATAATACCTTTTATTTTAATTTATAATAAGCATGTACATCTAAAATATCTAATTTTTCATAAGATGATAAAAGTTTTAAATATTCTGTCAAGACTTTATTTATATTTACGTCTATGTTACCAAATGGTCTATGGTATTCTGTTATTGGTAAAAATTCCTGTAAAGTTTCTTTTATATCAAAGTTTACTATAAATAATTCGTATATAAAATGGGTAAAACCTGTAAAAATGTACCCTGCAATTTTTTCGTTGTTTAAAGTTAATATATCATTTTTATTATACCATGTAGTTGACCCGCAATTTCGGAGTGCTTGTTTAAATAAGTCATAACCAAAATTTTTTGGGCGTGTTCTTATACTTGAATAGTATTCTATTATAAGAACACGCCCAAAAAATTTTGGACTTTTTCTTTTAGCCCAATCTTGTATATGTGGCATACTATTTACAGTTGTTTGATTTAAAATATATTCAGAAATAGAAAAACGACTGATAGTCATCGCTTCTTTATTTCGTTCAATCATAGTATATGCACTGGTGCGGAGTTTTTCTTGTGCGATACTAATAAAGTTTTCAACATTTACAACAGGAAAAAGTTGGACATTGGAAATAATTTCTATCATTCGTACACACTTATTGTTCCAAGTGCTACACCTGATACATTTATGTTAGCAGGAATATCTGTCCAATTCCAATTTGTTGTATCAGATGCGTAGCTAAGTCTTATTACGTTATTATATAAACCACGCATAAAATTACCCACACCATCTGGCGTGGTTTTGGTAAATATTTCATATATGGCAGATAAAAAAGTATTATTCATACGTGTAAAAGTCCAACTAAATGACCATTGCGCAATACTCGGATAAAAAATAGCTAACAACCATGCAACTTGATACCTATATGTATCAAAAGTATTAGGTGCATTTATATAATGATAAGATTGGTCAGGTGCGCCTGTATCATAAGCCATTGTCCATCCATCTTGTGTTATACCTCGTAAAAAGCGAGAATGTTCCCCAGTATTTCTTACTATCTCCGCTCCCATTATTGCAACGTATCCATTTGCTATGGTAAGTGATAAACCAACGAAATCAAAATATGTCGTTACTTTAGTTGAACTATTTGATACACTTCTTTCATATAATTTTTGAGATGTCCAAGATGCTGCGTTATTATTTGTAGATGCGAAATATTTTGTATTCGCAACCATAGTCATAAATCTACTACCTACAAAAACAATATTAGTAACACCATTAGTTGATTGCATTACAAGTTGTGTATTGACCCAAGATTCCCAATTAACACCATTATTTGACCGTATGGAATAAGTGTTACCATTTGTATGGTTGCCTACAATAACAAACCATCCATTACCATAAGCCATATATTTCCAAGTAAACCATTGACTGTTCATTGTAACCTTAGTCCAATTAAGTCCATTAGTGCTTGTATAAAACGAAGAATCTGCCAAATCAGTGAAACCAAAATATTTATTTGCGAAATAATAAACACGAGTAAAAGCATTATTTCCTGTTACCACATCCGGTGAAAGAGTAGCAATTTGGGTAACAGGATTTCGTACATATTTTTTGTATTGCTTCCAACCTAATGTACCGGGCATATTAGCATAATAAAATTTTCTTATATCCTTGGCATCATTAACGAACATAGCTATTTTTGTTGACAGTTGTCGTATTTCAAAAGAGGCATGTGTAACTTCGCTGTTATCCATATCCTGTTTAGAAGCTATAGCATTTATAATTCTATTACGTGGAAAATTAGGCAGTGTAAACGGCGCAGTATATTTAAAAATAACACCCGGAAATAAATTATCAGGGTCAGGTATTGGCGAAGAACCATCTAATGTGTACCATATAATTGTATTAGGCATCTCTGTTGAAATAGAAATTAAAGGAACATCGTCAGCATCATAAATTCCACCACCCGGATAAATAACCGGAGTTTCAGCCTTCCAAGCATCAAAATTATTAAATACTACTTTATCAAAATCTGCCATCGTAAAACGTGTATCGAGTCCTGTGTAACTATTTGGAGTTGTTTCTGTTTCAACATCAAGCAAATCTAAAAATGTTTGTGGGAAAGCATAATTAAAAATTGTATCATGTACGTAATCTATTTTATCTTGCGACTCCCATAATCTTGTTTTGTCTTCTTTACTCATCATACCGGCATTTACGTCATCACAATTAGGCAAGACTAATTTTACAGTTTCTTCCACCGGAGTTCCAACAAGCGGAATCTTATATAAAGTTAATATAACATTATCTTCCTGTGTTATACTTATTTTTTCTGTTATCTCATTAGTCGGAGCAAATAATAAACTAACACCAAAGTTTCTACCTAATTGTAATATTAAGGTTAATACCTTGTTTAAGTTATAACTCATACGACCAAAAATATGATTTAATAATATTCGTACTACTTGTGTTGCATCTGTGCGAAATGAAAAATCTTTTATAAAAGTCCACCATTCATATTCTATTCCTGTATCAGGGTCTGTAGTAACTAAAATTTCATCAGGGATAGAATTATCATATTCAACATTATCAAGTTTAAATGTACCTTCAACAATACTGTTTGCTATTGCAGAATCTTGATACCCAAAATTACTGACAGGATTAGCCTGCATGGAATACATAACCATAATTGAATTTTGCAGACTTTGTAATTTTTCTAATTGTAATGCGTTAAACATTTTTTACCTGATAATTAAATATTGAAATTGCACTCGGATTTAAACTTGCCGAAGTTGCCATTGCTTTAATTACAACTGCTCCTAAAGTATTAAGTCCTATTTCTGCATTAAAAATTTGTGTCGGATTTAAACCACCTACATTTCCAAGGTCAGGGTCACTGCCATCCATTGTATAATATATAGTTGGAGAAGGCGAACCGCTTGATAAAACAATTGCTGTGCCAATAGTAACAGGGCCACTTGGTATATTAGATACAGGTGCTAATGTTTGCGCTTTTGTAAAATAATGATGCGAAGATACAGAAGAAACAAACATATTTTCGTGATATGCTATTGCTCTTATAACAAACGGTACAGTAGGGGAAGACGGAACAGTTATTGGGCCAGTATATAATGTACCTATTACGGCTGTTGGGTCTGTATAACCATCTGTCGTATAGTAAATTTCAGCACCTAAAGTATTAGAAAACAAAGATACTTTGTCACCTAATGCTATTGTACCACTTGGTGGAGAGGCTTCCGGCCATTGCACTACAAGTTCTCCCAAAGACTTAAACACAAGTCTTCCTTTTCTTGTTGTTGAATATTGCGGGTCAGTAGGACTCCATCCATTAGTTTCATCCCAAGCATAAAATTCATCAACAATTAAAAATTTACCTTCTTGACCTATATACGTATCAGGTGTGTCCCATAAAGATATGAAAGTAGGTTTAAACAATTCTTGAATACGACTTAAAATTATATCTATTCTGCCTGCTTGTGCATGTAATATTTGTTTGTCTAAGGGCAACATTACACCTGCTTGTCCAATAGCTGCGCTTGTTGTTATTTCAGCAGGGAAAATATCTAAATTTTCAATTGAAGTCACCGGTGCAGAGGCAAACCATACATCAGCTTTATGTTCTATTAAAATAATTTTATCAGGTTCTGCCTGTACATTTAAGTATTCCACAACCATACCGGAAGGCGCAAAGAATTTATTTACCAAATATTGTTCAGTCAATTCTGAAACTTTTTGTACTAATTTATTAAGATTAAAAGATGTTCTGCCAAATAAATGATTAAATGCTCTCCTTGAAAGCGAAGAACTGTTTTGTCTATACCCAAAGTTTTGTACTATAGGGTCAATTGTAGATAGTGCTATTGAAGGGATTGAATTAGGAAAAGTCTCCACACTTAATGGGATACCTTCCTGATATTGTCCTGCTGCACCATATTGTACAATGTATTCATCATCAAATGCTTCCTCTGTGTAACCAAATCGGATGACACGATTAGCGTCTAATTGGCGGAGTACAGTTAATAAGTTTTGAAAGTCTTGCCATGTTCCCATATATTTACCCTATATCATTGTTTCTAAATCATAATGAATGTAAGGATATTTGCTGCGGATAAAAAATTCCCATACAGCAAATTTACTCCATACAGCTACATCCGAAAGTGCTACTGTATTTATATCAAAAACTAATTCATATCTATAAATATGTTGACTGATAAGTCCGTAATTATCAACTATTTTAATTTGCAAATTACTAATAACATTTTTAACTAATATCTCGGTCATTTGTAATAAGTATAAAAGTCCAAGTCCGTTAAACTTTATTTTTTGATGCGCTATAAGTAAATAATATAATAACAATTCATCAAAAGCTGCAAACGCAGATTTGTCTTCAAACAATGGTAAATATTTATCACCGTACCATGGCCCATAAGTTCTTTGTGCATAAGGAAAAAATGTATCTTTTGGCGGTATATCAGGATGTAAAGCAGTATCCGGTATCATACCATTAGGGTCTATATTCTGTACTAAACTTGCCTCACCATATACAAAACCAACAGGTAATATTGGTTTAGGAGTAAAATCAGAATTTAAGTCCGGTGTATAGTCATCATTTAATCGCCATGGTACAAAAAAACTTCGTATTATTTCATCAGGAAAATTTATTATCGTAAGCTCTGTTATATCAGTATCATAAACATTTTGGTCTGTACGTTCATATATATTTGTCTGTACTACTTGGTCAAATAAAGCTCTATCACTATACTCATGGCTGCCCGGTGGAATAGTTCCCCATGGTTCATAACCATCAGGCGGTGCAGGAACAATATGACTTTCAACAAGCCTGAACATTCCTGTCGTGAAACCTTGCAGCCCACGAAAGTTAATTACACCTGCAACCCATGCTATATCCTGCAAATGTTTAAAAGTAATAGGAAAGGTTGTAGTATAAATCTCATCATCAACATCTCCCTGTATTTTAAACTTTACATGAACCCAATACATAAGTTCTTCTTTAACAGAAAAGAGAGATTTTAATTTATTAGGAAGTAAGTTTAATGCTTTAATATAGAATCCATTAAGCAACTCCCCACGCAAGTATCTAAAAAATGCTTTTACTGCTGTTGCCATAAAGACACCGCTTGAAAGCCAACATTAGCAAGCCTTGCCAACATTGTCTTTTGAAATATAATATATTTTACATCATCGTTTATTTCAAATGCAGGATTAAAATAATTATTACCGTCTACTGTAGCCACAAAAGAAATCGAAAGTAAACGCACGTTTGCATTTGTCCATGCAGACAAAGCATTAAAGTAATCCTCAATCTTAACTATTTGCTGCCATCGTGTAGATGCCTTAAATGGTCTAAGCAGTTCAGTATAATTTTGTTCAATCACTTCGGTGTCAATCGTTAAAGCATTGTAGCCATATTTAACTATTACACTAAAGTTTGCGATTAAATGTTTAACATAAAATACAGGAAAAAGACCATTGATATAAATAGGTGAAGGAAAATTAACTACCCATTTATCTACTGCCTCTGCAAGAATTATTGTGCTGCCTTCTCTGCTATTATCTACCGTAATAAATGGACAAAGCGTTAAAAAAGTTTCAGCAAATTCTTTTGTTGGAGAACCTGTTAATATTACAAATACTGCTTGTGGTGGTAACAGAATAGGATTGTTATTATCGTCACGATAGGGCATTGGCTGCGGTATCAATGAATTATTGTAAAGAATTGTGCACTCATGTATATTAGGTAATTGTTTTAATCGTTCTTCAAGTATGTGTAATAAATCTTGTCGCTGATTATCTGTTAATATTCGTTGTCTAACTTCAAACATTGTTTCTTCCGGGTAGCCTAATTGATTTTCGTTGTCTTCGCAATCAAAAGTTAAATCAGGAGTAACAGCAATACCATCACTTCGAGTAACGGCTATATTACTGTTTAAAGAAACAGGAAAAGCACCTATTAAAAATGAATCACCAATTACACTGTGAAAATCAAGCGTAGTAAAATTATTAGGTTGAATTATAATAGTTTCAAATAAATCAATAGCAAAAGTGTTACCGTTTGCAGATGTATAAACATATCGTGTTGACCCGCCGTCAGGTGTACCGTTTGTTCCACCTATCAATTCTTGTGGTGTATCTGTATTATTCCATACTGTAACAGTTAATAAACTTGTTTTCCCCGGAATACGTGTAACTCCTGTAATACGCATAGTAGACGCAAGTTCATCTTCCGTACAATATAATGGGTCAAATCGCCAACGAAGTGCAGCTACTACTTGATATAATCCGTATAACCCTCTGGCAAAAGCACGAAGTTGAAGCCAAATTTTATTCGCTGTAGAACGCACAATACGGCGGGGAGTTATATCCCCATCATAATCGTCTCCGAGTTCTGTTAATATCTCGTCTAATGATGAATTTAGGTCTGCCATAATATCTTCCTATTATTATATATAAGGTTTTTTGTCAAATCCTTTTTAATCCAATAAACCATTTATAAGTGGTGTCAAATCTGTATCTATTTTAGCAAGTACATCCGGTGATAATGGCCACATACCGGCAGGAACAGCCGGAGTTCCTGTGTCGACAACCTGTATAGCTTTAAGCAAATCAGCTATTGCCAAGAAAATATCTTTAAGAGATGACTCTCCGTTTTTAAATTCAAATTTACCATCTTCGGCTACAATACTGAATTTTGCGCTGCCTTTTAAATTGATTGTGATATTTGCCTCTGCATTTTCCGAAGCATCTACTGTAATATCTATGGCAGAATTGGTCTTGACTAACAATGGGGCAAGACTACCTATTGTAATATTAACCGGCGCATTTGTATCTTCAAGCTCCCCTTTATCTTCGGCAAATGGAGTAGGATGTGCTTTGCCGATGGTCATTTCCAATCCGCTTTCATAATTTTTTAGCACTTTACTCCATCTGCCGAAGGTGCTTATAAATTCGTATTCTCCTTCAAGTTCTGTACCATTTATACCTTCTTGTACTCCAAACAGCTCTTCCCACTTAGTTCCGTAGAATCCTCTAAAATGTTCACCTGCATGGTATTCTATATTTGTCTCATTTTCATAATCTATAAATACAGCAGATGAATATTCTGCAATAACCTGTTGTGCTATATCAAGTGCGATACCTTCTTCCTCAATAGATATACTGTTTATTGCTCCTAACAAGTCAGGTGCAAATGGAACACAAAAAGCAAATTGTGATGAATAAGTTGCAGGGTTTTCAGTAAATATATAATTCCGCCCATCTGATGTTGCAATTTGATTGCTTGCTTCAAACATTCTATCTGCGCCCATTTGTGGCGCAAATACTACTACTCGCATACCTACTTTAGGTTGTTGGTTTATTGCAAAAGATTCGTTACCTAAATTCATAAATTTACAACGTACTCTGTTTGCTGTTGATTTATTAGAAACAGTTAAAGTAACACTAACAGAATCAATATCTATTGCGTCAATAAATCCATACGATACAATCAATGCTTCACGCAGCATCAATATAATTAAATCTGCTGCATTGTATTTGTTTAATTCAAAAGCATCTTTCATTATACTGCCTCAATTTGAAATTCAGCAAAATCTGTTTTATTAAAAACTTCCCATGTTCCTTCTAACCAAACTAAAACAACCTTATCATTTTCATTTACCCATTTATCATCATACGCTGCTTTAGTAGGCATTAGAGGAAAACGTAAATATATTCTACGTAAACTTGCAGGTAAATTATTTATAACATAACTTATTTCAGGAAAATTTTGTACTTGTTCATCCGCCGGTTTATATAAACGATTTGCTGTACCATCTATTCTTGACCACCAATCTTTAAACTTTGCGATATTCTCCGGTGTACGTGCAGCCTCTTTAAATAATGTTTCATTGAACTCTTTCATTATTGTAAAATAATTTATAGGGTTAATTCTACCATCTGATGTTAAAGGTAAATCAGTTTCTTTTGCGAAGTGAACTTGAATAAATGTTGGTGGTATAACACATGCCCGACTGTTGTATATCTTTCTCCAAGTGTCCATTCTGCCATCAGGAATAATTATTACGTCAATATAAGTAGATTTCTTTGTACTCGCTGTTACTCTGTCATGTGTTTCTTTAGGGTCTACATATTGTGTATCTACTAATTGGAGTTCTTCTGTATTATGTTCGTCAGTTGTAGAGAAATCTACAGTACAAGATATAACAGTAAAAAAGTTTCGACCTCTTTCAGGTTGATAATAAAATGAAACCATTTGCCCTATTACAATTTTACAGTTCCATTCAACCAATGTCATAGGGTCTAAAAATCCAACAAATGGCATACGCAAAACCCTAACAGGAGAAAGTGTAACATCATAAATAGCAGGAATACGAAATGGTGCACGAGATTGGTCTGTTATAAAAAGTTCGGCTGCTATTTGTCTTGCGCTTTCACTTGGCAAGTAAACAAAGAACCCGCCTTGGTGTAATTTATAATAAGCAAGTCCCCATGTATCACAAATCCATTTCATTTGATTTCCAAGTTCAGGAATAAATTGAATAGGTATATGGTCGCTTCCTTTAATGCGTTCCGCAAAATGCTTTGATGCACCTCTGGAACAAAGTACAGGTACGCCAAACATATAAGCATCTCTTACTTCAAACATTCCTGCAAATACTTTAATCGGTGAAAGAGGATTTTTACCTGTATAACCATTTCCTGCTGCATTTGCTTTTTGTGGTATGCTCATTTGTATATTTTTTCCATCAGCATCTTTTAGATAAATAGACCCTTTAATTCTTTGTGTGGGAACAATCCACATTCCACTAAATATACTACCGGGTATTCTTATATCTTTAACATAAACATCTTTAGGGTTTTTTGCTGTCCCCCATTTCTCTTTTGCATTTTCTGTTCCTGCTACATAATCATATAATTCTTTTTTACTTATTTCTATTATTGTTTCTATCGGTGTACTATATCTAAGTGGTTTAGATGCAATTTGGGCTGCTGCTGTCCACCAACTCATACGTTTTTTATTATCATGCGCCTTTTTTAAAGTATTTCTAATATCATCGTATAAATTTCTATATGTAGGTAAATCTTCTATAACATAACGTACACCTACATAGTGTTCAACAAGTAAATCGTTAATTTGTTCTTGCCATACCTTTTTATCTCTATCAGGTGGTATAACTTTTCCATTTCCCGGACTTGTTACAGGTTCATATTTACCTTGCGAATTTATATTAAAGTATTCATTGTTATAACTAAACGCAGTTCTATATACATCTTGTGTAATTGAATCTTTAACTGAATCTATAGCTGCTTGTAAATTACTTTTTTGTTGTATTTGTGCTGCAATATAAAAATCTAATACTGCCTTTTCTATATCTCTATTTCTAACCAATGGTATATTTGCTTTTGGAAATCTACGTGTTACAAAATTAAAACAATAAGCCTCTAAAAAAGTAAACCCATTACCACCATTAAAAAAATTACGAAAAACAGTATCAGAAGTAACAATTTCTTTTTCACCATCAACCTCTTTTGTATAACTTCTATTGAATTGCCCAAATAAAGAAGTATCAATACCTTCCCATACTTCTTTATTTGTTATACTAACATCATCTATATTACTATATTCATCATCCACACCTTTTATTAAATCGTCTTTAAATATTTTACCCATCACACCTGATTCAGTTGCACAATCCATAGAAAGCAACGCAAAAGGCTGAAATCCTGCATCAACAGAACCAACATAACCATGAAACTGCGTAATTCTATCAGGTGGATTACTAATTGGTATAACCCATTCAATAATAATACTTGCTCTACGCATTTCTCTAAACATCAATTGTGTATCAACTTCGCCTTTAAAAGCTCTTTCAATAGCCTTACCTAATTGTGATTTATCTGCGTCATTTGGTATTTCTAAATTTTTAAATGCTTTATAAGCATCTGGTTGTGGAAATGTATTCCTGTTCCAATTTTTTGCCCAATTAAAAAATTGCCCTCTATAACCCATTTCAATATCGGCTCTAATTATTCGATTACCTGAATAAGAATAAGATTCATTAGGAAGATTAGTTGTACCTGATTTAACTTTTTGACCTATTGCACCTTTTAACGCATCAATAGATGCAAATTCAGATGCAGGTTTTCCATCTGATTCTAAAATATTAAAGTTAGTTATGTATATATCTACATTGATAAGTGTACGCTGATATTGTATATATTGTACTCTTATTTCAGGTTTGGGAGAACACGTTTTAAAATATAAAGTATCACCGTTCCATACTTCTTCATAGTCACTACGTACTGTTATCGTTTCACCATTTTCTCTTGTGAATTTAATATTTATAATTCTGTCAAACAAACCTATTTGGTCGTCATTAACAAGGTCACTGCTAAAAAATATTTTTTTATCACTCATAAAGTCTGACCACACATCGTTCCATATTATCAAAATTTAAAAGCTGTCCAAGTAACTCTACATCATTTTCATCAACAGGAAAAACACCTGCAATCATATCTCCAATACCAATTACAGAAGTAGAAAAATCTGCGGAGATTTTTACTCCCGAATTATCAAAAGTTTCTGTAAAAATATTTATTCTAAATACATGTCCTAATGAATTTTCACCTGCAAACTTTTCATCTACATTGATAAATGTAGCCCTTTTATTTACTCCGTAATCTATAGTAAACTTATTATTAACAAATTGGTCTCTAAGTAATCTTATATCCGCCATTACATTCTCCTATGTAAAAATATTCCATGAACCAAGTGTTGAACCCGGCTTATCTGTACCCGGTGCACCCGCTTCGCCCATAACACCTGTAAGCAGGATAAACGGATAAGCTACTGCCAAGTTTGCAATACGTGCTGCACTACTGGAAGCACTTCGTATTGCACCTGCAATAGATGAAAGTGTTGTTGCCCTACCGGGGTCTTTTTGTGAAATATTAAGTATTGGTGTTTCTTGAAAGGTTAATGTACCTCTTGATACACCACGCTCCGATGCTTTCTTTGCTAATTCAACTTTTGTTAATATTCCATACGCATAATTATATCCTGTCCATTTTTTAAATAAGCATACATGTCCACCACTTGCC
>Ga0209628_10000201_pt1 | contig 34899 bp, 36 predicted proteins | sample TergutCu122P4_FD_187285 | JGI IMG/M metagenome (GOLD analysis project Ga0209628, IMG submission 187285) | Cubitermes ugandensis P4 segment gut microbial communities from Kakamega Forest, Kenya - Cu122 P4 (SPAdes) (version 2) | ecosystem: Host-associated > Arthropoda: Insects > Digestive system...
ATATTCATGTTTTTACCTTTTTTAACCTTTCATTTTTCGTTTTAATTTTATATTTTATTTATGCTATTGTTAATTGTTCGTATATTTCGGACCAATCCACGTTTTTTAGATTTGGATTTGTTTTTTCAACTGTTTGTATAAGGGTATCGTCATTTTCGCGTAATTCCGTAGTTTCATTCAAAACAGGTTGTTCATCGCCGCATTCATCTACATCAGCCATAATAATAATTGCCTCGGAAGTGCCGGATTCTGTCGAGGTTTCCTCGATAAAATCCGATTCAACCGCCGACAGTATGAATTGGCTGGATTCAATGATGGTCGATTATAATACTGCCTTCTTTTTCGGGTATAACGATTTTTATTAGAGCAACCTCAACTTTTGTTTTTCGTTCCGCGTTCTCGAATTCTCCGGGTAAATATTCAATGATTGCATTCAGTTCATCAAGCAAGCGAACCAGCGTTTTGCGTAAATTTGAATACGGGTTTTTTAAAGTTTCGGCATTCAGCAAACAGACTATCGAACCGCCGAAAACTTCCTGCATATTTATTGCCTTCATCAAATGCTTGTCTCCTTCAGAAAACGGCGGATTCATAATAATCAGATCATATTTTTTCTTTGATTCATATGTCAAGAAGTTATCATGTACCACACGGTATTTTTTGTCTTTAAGGATCGCGCATAAATCCCCGTCGATTTCTATGCAGTCAATATCTCCGCGGTATTCTTCACGCGAATAATTATTACTGACGTATTTTAATTTTTTGTTTACTTCATTGCAAATATCGCCCGTGCCCGCGCTTGGTTCCAAAACCGTATTTATTTGTTCGAAATCAATCCCGGACAACATTTTTGCGATTAAATGTTGCGGCGTAGGGTAAAATTCTAATAAATTCATATCTTGAGCCTTTCTTTCTATCCTGCGGGGGATAATATAATCCCCCGCAAGATATTAAACTTTATTTTAAATATTCTTTTATGTATTCTTTAATTAGAAAATCTTCGCATCGTTGACGTTCGCCTTTACAAAATAACCCGTCTGATGGCCGCGTTTTATATTTAAATCCTCTAACGTCGCATTCAGACATGATTGTTCCTGTTGTCATATATATCCAAACTTCTTCTTTTGCTTTGTTTTCCGCTTCTTTATATGTCATTTTTTAAACCTCCTATATAATATTTTTCCAAAAATACGGCTCGCTGTATTTTTTTATCGCATAATTCTTTTTCCCCGCAATCAAAATGATCGCGGCACAAATCGCATGGCCTTATTCTTTTGCCGCATTTGCTACATTTTATTTTGTTGTCCGTACCGATATTATTTATAATATATTCGGTTTCTTCCATGCAGTATGGGCAGATTTCTATAAACACATTTATTCGCGGATACAAATTTTCATTTTTATTTTTCATATGATTTATTTCCATATTATTAAATCCGGTTTTCACGATAAGATTCTGTAAACAATAATGTATGCCGTTCGCTAAACTTATCGCGCATTTTTCGCAGAATTCCATATACATACACATACCGTAAAAGTTTCCGTTTTCATCGGAATTTCCGGTTGTTATTTTTATATCCGCAGATTGTTCAGTACACGAATTACAGGAATATCTGTTTTTGTTATCTATTTTTTCTATTACTATCATAAAAATACCACTTTACAACTTTTTAAAAAGTCCGATTTCGCACACATAAAATGGGTTAAATTGGATTTGAAATACAAAAATCCTTTAATTTTGGCAACAAATTACGCAAATACATGGTAAATTCTCACAAATTATGTCAAGAAAAATGTCGATTTTTAATAAAATCTAAAAACTTGTAAACTGGTGTCATAAAAATTTAACCTCTTTAAAATTTAAATATTATTTTTTATTTATTCTAATTCATTGTCAATAACTTCAAACGTAACATCCATAAAATTAGTATCGTCTAAAATATATTCGCCTTTATGCCAATTATCATCTACTTGTTGTTCCGCATCTGATTCGTTTTCCGCTTCAACTTCGACTGTCATAACCAAATTTTCCGTAATTTTAACGCGGTATAATTTTTGATTAATTTTATTTTTAATCATAATAACGTGATCGCTTTTTATTTTTGAGATATTATCAATTTCGTAAACCGGTAAGATTTCCCCGCCCAGTTCTGTTGGGGTATTTGCTGTTTCGTTATAAATCACAAACGGCTTATAATGTTTCTGCGCTCTTTCGCTTGCGTCCATAAATTCCCGCAATGTGTTTACGCCCTTGAACTCCTTTAATATATCGTTCCAGTCGGCGTCGCATTCTCCGCTCAATTGAAACATTTCAAATTCCGTTTTATCTCCGTTGAATTCGGGGGAAGCATATAGCTTCCCTGTTTCCGAATCTTTGTAAATTATTGTTCTGCGAGTCATAAATAATTTCCTCCGTTCATTTAAAATATTTTTATTCCTTTATTCGCTAATAAACCTGATACAAATTACCGTTCTGCCAAAGCCAAGTCATATACGCGCAATCAAACCGTATAAACTGATAATCTGTCGCCTCATAATATGGCTTACCGATAATTTTGATACGGCTTGCCTCGAAGCCCCATTCGCTGTTTACGCAAATAATAGCTTTTTCCGTTGTTATTTCTTCTCCGCAATTATTTACTCTCCAATGATCGGTACTTTCTTCATAAGCAACGATAGCGTCAGGATTACGCAAACACCATTTGAAATGCGCGTATTGATATATCTCTCCCGGTCTGAGTTTTTTTTGATCCGCTAATTTCGCAAGAATAACATAAACAGATTTGAGCGTTTCCGTATCGTAATATTCTCCCGCTTCGGTTATAAATTCATCTTCGGTCAATAATATACCTTTTTTACATTTAACATATCGGTCATATGCCGCCCGCATAATTTCATCAGTTTTATACTTCCATTTATAGTCTTGTTTAAATTGTTCAAAATCTGATACATTCGGCGATATAGCGCGACCATCTACGGTCACTTCGACAAACGCCCCGTTGTTTTGCTGTAATAAATTTTTATTCATTTTATTAAACCTCCGTTTCGGCAGACATTATTAATTCATCAAGTATTTCTTCGTAAATTGCGATTAAATCGTCGTCTGTTTCTGTTTCAATTAATTTTTTTATCAACCCTGCGTCGATTGTTTCCATAACCAATAGCGTTTCTAATTTTTCATTTCGTTCCGCTATTTTATCAGCTATATTTTCGGCATATAGATTTTGGCCTCTTTCCCAATATTCAATGTCCTTTTTCCCATTGATAATATAATCGCAAATGAGTTTTTTTACATTATCATGTATTGAATAATCCGGCATTGCCGCATTGAGCAGCGTTTGCATATCATGTAATTTTTCCGAAAGCGCCGTTGTCAGTGCTATCGTATATGGTAAACTATTGGCAAACATTTTGAAATCCGCGCTATATAGTCTGAGCATATTTTTAAAAGCGGAAGTAAATTCATGAAGATTATCGATTTCCATTTCGCATTCGAAAATCTGCCATTCGTCAATGCCTTCATTCGCGCTGATTTTAGCGCTATCGTTATAAATATCCGTTTCATCTTCCGAATACCATGAATATTCGCCGATTGCTTTGTTATATTGTTTTTCCATTTCTTTATATGCCAACTCATAACTTGGAAAAACCATAGGGGTACCAAACCCGTCTATTTTCCATTTGCATAAGGCATATGTTTTGATTTTTAATGACATAATAAACCCTCGCTCTTTCTTTATTTATTAATTTTAAATTTGTATGTAATCAAGACGCATTTACTATTTTTTCGGGTATAAAATTATACCGTTTAAAAATGTATTGATATTTTTTCAAATATGCCGACGCATCTTTTTCATTCCTGAATACTTTTATTTGATTGCTTGTGTGGTATAGGGAATATTTAAACCCGCCGTTTCGATTCAATTTAATGAAATATACCGTACTTTCTTTATATTCGCCCTTTAAAACATAATATTCCGTAAAAGCAGACGCTTTTAGAGGTTTTTTAGGTTTTCTTTTGGCTTTAGGCCGATATACATCGCGGCTGTCCCACAGTTTTATTTCTTTTTTTCTTATATCCTTCAAATCGTCAAGAATATCCAGTAATTCTTTCGTTGTTTTAAACGGATACCGCTTCCAGTCTTCGGTTTCCTGCGGCGAATAATCTAAAACATAAAAGCTGTTGCCGAACGAAACATATTCCTCGACGGTATATGCGTTTTTTATCCCATTAATAATCCACCGTTCGAATTCGCCCGGAGCAAAACATTGATTTCTTGATTTGAAAATGATACCGCTTTCTTGGTTATATAAGTCATAAACACGCGCAATCTCTTTGATTTCCGATTCGGTAAAAAAAAATTGATATTCATGTTTCCAGTTTAAGACGTTCCAGTATTTTTCCGGTACTTGCCGGTCGCCGACATACTCCCAAGTATTGTTGCTCCCGGAATTGGCAAGCGGGATATATTTTTCGCCGACCCGGATAAAAGCCCGGTCATAATATATTTCATAACTCATGTTATTGATTCTCCTTTTTTATTTTTATAACTACATCGTATAAGTTAAAACATCCTTTTCGTAATACCATGACGCTTCGTTCGCATAGTATAAGATTTCGTCTTCACTTATTTCAATATTTTCGATTCCATTTTCGTTCCAGTCGTTTTTTTCTATTTTGCATTGTTTTTCGATCAGTTTTCTGGCTTGCGCCTGTTCTTCCGAATTGAGTTCATGAAACTTTATGTAGTTAATTTCATTTTGAAACTCACTAAATCCTGATGATTGCTTATTCATTTCTTCCGCATGTTCGGAATATAACCGGTCAAGGAGTTTCTGCGCGGTACAATGGGCAAACCAGAGCCGGATAAAATTTTTTTCATTGATTTTTATTTTTCCATCAATTTTCCGTTTCAAAATAGACTCAGGATTATCAATGTTAGCTGGATTATCAATATATTCAACCATATCATTTTCTGAAATTTCCCAAGTATTTACAGGAATTTTCGCGGAAAAATTCATCCAAGTATCTTTTTTGATGAATGTAGTTTCTAAATCATTGATTATTTTTGAATAAAAATCATTATCATTTAATGACGGACTTTTATATTCACTTGATTTTTCGATTATATATTTTGCTACCGTTTGTTGAATTGCTTCTATAACCATATTTTTTGTTTGATAATCATAAATTTTTGTATGGTCATCCATAGAAAGACAAGTTAACGGACCTTGTATATTGTATAATTGTTTGTTTTTACGATGGTAAAATCCCGCATATTTTAAATCTGAACCGGGGTGCTGAATCGAATTGTAGCATGTGATTGCATATAACAAATATATATTTTCTTTATACGGTAACTTAACGACGCTGTATCCGTTTTTTGAATGATCCGCATCCATTTTGAGAAAAATATGCGTTTCGTTTTGATTTTCCAAAAACGATTTAATCATATCCCATGCTTCTTTGCAGTCTTTTACTTTTTCAATTTTTATTGTGTTTAAATACATAATAAAATCTCCCTTATTTAATTAATTTTTTGTTTGTTTTATTTTTTTATTTTACGATTTTTGTTAATATTATTCATTTCCTTTATTAGTTCGTTTCTTTTTTCCGATATACTCGACAATAATATTATCCTGACAATTTTCTTTTAAATAACCGTTTTCAATCAATTTGTTTGTAGCCCAGATTAAATAAAAATTACGTTTTTCGGCAGCGGATTTGTTGTTTAATGAACAGCTCCATTTTCTTCCTTTATTTGTCATTGTTTTAGAAAAGTGCCTGCACTCGAAACAAGTGTCATAATCCCATTCTTCAATCATCTGGTCGCATTTTATCGTTACATTCATATTAGCCTCCCGAATTTGTTTTAAACCATTCTTTATTTTCCATTACCTTAACGCATTTTTCGAGCGTTTTTTTGTCAAACCACCCGAAATGGCATTGATCTGCGGGAATATTGAGCTTTTTTGCTAATATCCTGTATGCTTGACCCCGCGTTATATTGTTTTCATCTTGCCATGCCGGATCAAACAACGCATGGCATTTCTTTTTCAATCCGCGCAATTCTTTATCCGCAAGTATTCCGAGCGGAATATTTGTGCCGGTATGAACGCCCACAAACGCGTCGCAATTAACGCATTTATAGCATTTGCCGTTCCCGTACTCGCGCCCATATACCGCGGCGTTTGAAGTAAATATCACAGCCGCGCCGCAATAAATACATTTTGTCGGAATAGGGTATTCTTTAATTTCCTGTTTCATTTGAATTTAACCTCCATATCATTATTTTTTAACTATTTAAAAATCAAATTCAAACTGACCGTTATCGGTTTCACGCAATATAACGTCCATACTTATTTCGGGTATGATCATTACCTGCGGTTCTTCCTGATGAACGATACTGTCTGCTATTGATTCTTCTACGGGTATAACGTTTCTCTGCGTTCTGTAATTGAACCCCTGTAAAAAATACATAGGCGTATACCATACATCGTATTGGTCTGACGGAATCAGACTGTTGCCGATTATCACATATCCGGGCATACCGAGCAGAGCCATTTGCACATAACACATTAAAGCTGCGATATGGTCTATATCCTGCGCTACGAACAATACGGACTGTTGATAATTGATACCGCATTCCATACAATGATCGGCGAACGCTATGAGCATCGCGCCGGCGCCGCTGCACGGATCGCTGACGGAAATATATCCTTTTCGTTCTATTTCCGCTGTTAACCCTTCAGCGTCTCCCTGTAATCCCGCCATAAATTTGCATATATGGTACGGCGTGAAGAACTGGCCGTTCTTATCGTTTGTCATTCCTGCCGACGCGTATGTTTCGCCGAGGATATCGCCAAAACCTTCTTCCTCATAAATAAGGGTCAATTCGCTGAACATTTCCGCAAATAATTCCTGCGTTTCCTTGTTATACGACTTTATTATCCTAAGATATTCGTCTTCGCGGTCCTGCTTGAAATCCAGCGGCTGCGACAACGCCGCGGCGCACATATATATAAAGTCTCGCCATACGTTATACTTCCCGTGACTGTATGAAATTTTGTCAAATATTTCAATAAAGTTTTTTCGGTGTTCTTTCTTTTTCTCGGCTATAACCGCCGTTTTTGCTGACATATTATCCTCCTTTTTTCCTTCTACGTTTTGTTTCTAAATCCGTGTGTTTTTTCGTGTTTTGGTTATGTGCAGACCCAACAGATTTCATATAATCATATAATTCTTTATCATAGTTTTTGAACCGGTTACAGCAACCTGGGCCGAATCCGTCGCAGCCGTTGCATGGGTCATCAGGGTAAAATTCGTCGATATCGTTAAACTTTGGCATTTTTAACCTCCATATAAATTTGCATGAGCCGCCGACCCCCGCCTGAAAACAAATCATTTTCAAAGCGGAAGCCGACAGCCCGTTCTTTGTTATTTTTATATAATGTACTTCAAATTTTTATTACTTACCGAATCCATATATCATCGTCATTATGATAACCGTCGTTTTTGCCTGATTTCCAAAGGCTTGTGACTTTAAAATCGTTGGAGTCGAAATAATCATCCGCTTTATTCCATGCTTCCAATTCAGTATCAGCGTTTACACAGAATTCCTCAGTTGAATTATCATTTTCTTTCAGGCTTTTGGTTTCAATAATATAAGTATATTTTTTCATAAAATTTATTTGCTCCTTTCTTTTTTAACTTACATTTTCGCTGTATTTACCTTGATTTAATTCGCAAATTATATCGTTTATTTTTTTATCGTCGTTCCAATCTGCGCTTATATGTTTTTTATCGGGCCCTATTCCTATATGAACGGTAACTGTACCGTTATATATTTGCATAAGGACATCCTTCCTTTTAGCGCAGACTATCGACAATATGCCGATTTGCCTTACCATAATTAAAACCCCTTTGTTATTTTTATTTGTTTATTTTTGTATTTTTAACCGCTTTATTCCGTGTATCTTTTTATATACCACGGACAGAGATTTGCGGCGTCCGCAATGAATTGTTTATCCTCATACGGGTCAAATATGTCCTGTTCCTCAAAAATCGCTTTTGTTATATGATGCGCCGCCCAGCCGATGTTATCAGTCCGGCATTGTGTGAATTTCCCGCTTTTACTGAGGATTTCGAGCGCGAATAACGCAAGTTCCTTGTATTCCTCTGCGGTACAGTTTTTGAACCGTTCGCATTTATCGTCAAAATCTCGCGGATTTCTCATCAGCATCATTTTTAGATTTACTATATCTTTATGTTCCATTTGGTTTACCTCTTAAATTTTTATTACTTTATATATCATTTTGATATTTTCATATTACGCAGTATTTTCCATAAGGTCGGCAAGTAAAACCTTAACCAAAAGCTGTCCCGCCAACGCGCCCGTATGGATTATAACCTGGTCGTCCTGTAACTGCTTGTACGATTTATTACGCAATATACGGCTCTCTTCAGCTAATTTCCGGTCTTCGGCGGTAAGACGTTTTGAAATAATCCCCTGCCATTTCTCCAAGAATTTTTTCGCTTTTTCGATGTCTTTTTCCTGCCGGTCATACATAGTGCGTTTTTGCCGTATCGTGCCGTTTGGTTCGATTTCCAGCGTGTAATATGATTTATCGACTTTGGATGTGCGCCGCAGAAACAGTATATATGTTTCCCTGCGCTCGATCCTTGCCCAATACCGTTCGCTTTCGGCGACGCAATGATGTAAATTCCTGCCCTCATAGATTATATCTTCAATTCGGTTCGGTACCAGAACGGTATAGCTGCTGTCGGCGTATTCATATTTTCCTTTGATTGATTCGCAGATTGCGTTTATATGAGGATAATCCTCCAGAATCTTTTCCGCCTGCAGCTCGATAGATTTTTGATGGCAGAGTTCAACCAATTCGTCGTGACGCTGGTATAACTTATTCACCCGGAAAACGATTTCATCGTTTGTATCCATTTTCAAACGGTTCGCCATAGAAAGATAATCCGACCATTTGTTTATGATGTTTCCCCCGGAAGCGTCGTAAACCGACATCTGGCGTTTGATATAGTTGCAGATTTGAACGACGCTCATTTTGTCTGTAATAAATTGAATGTCTGCGGGTTCGATTTTTTCGCGGCAAAACCATTTGATAATATCGTCCTGAATAATTTTATTTGTTGTTCTTTCCAACTTCAGCCAATCCAAAAAACGCAGGCCGCCGTTATGATTACGCAGCCGTTTTAATCCCTGCGTATTGACGCCAAGTATTTCCGTAAGGCTGTTAGCGCATGGATTATACATACTTTTGCGGAATTCGCTGTAATTTGACAAACATTCCTGCAATATATACGGCAATTTCGCTTTTATGACTTTTTCTATCTGCGGTACTGCATTGAATATGGCGAGATATTTTTCAGGGTCAATCAATTCGGTTCTTTTAAGCATTTCCGGCAGTCCTGTCCGGCTCAATTCTTTTTTGGCAAGATCCGGAATCGTTTTGCCATATACTTTGCCGTCTGCGCCGTGAAAACTCGGGCTGCATATATTAGTTTCTATCCAGCGCGTATATTGTTGTTTATACAAACCCCAGTAATATGCCCGCAGGGCCGTCCCTTCTTTATCGTAAATCGCCCGCCGCGTTTCAGAACAACTGATCCATTCCGGTTCTTTGTATTTGCCTTTGTCATATTTGCGGTACGCTATAAAATACCGGATAACGAAACCGTCCCTGCACCGCTGTATTAAATACATATCATACTGTTTTGTGAATATCCTGCCGGCTTTGCCGAATGATTTGAACGTGATTTTATGGCGGCATCGGATACAGATGCTTTCCGCGTTATATTTCGGTTTTCTGACAGGGACGTTTTTTCCGCAATACGTGCAATATCCCGTATCGGCGCCTTTTTTGTCATATGTATAAAAAATATAGTTGTCCCTTATACCGACTTTGTCAACCCAACGATTCCAATCTTTCGGAAGTTTCGGTATTTGAACAAGATCGGCGTCCCATTTGTCCGTTTCTTTCCTGTGCCGCATTATTCGTTCTTTGTACCGGATATGCTGTTGATATTGAAGTAACCCGTTAAACCCGCCGGTTTCACCGCCTAAATATTTTTGTATCATATTACAGTCGGATTCATTTATCCATATATTTTTTTGCGGGCATGACACATAAACAGAAAACGGGAGCAAATCCAATTTAGAGTTCAGCCATTTGTTATACCTCCGGTCATAGGTTATAAACTTTTCATTTTTTTTATCGATGAATAATTCATATACAGGGTCGCGGCCGCCCGAGCGTAAATGGTCGGTAAAATAAATCGCGACCTTTAAAATGCCCTCCTGAATATGACAGCGCATATATATGGCATATTTATATTTGACCGGTTGGTTATCTATGGTTTCTATATGGTACGGTTTATTCATTGCCAATTCCATAATTGTCTTTGTCGCTTTCAGCGGTTTTATTTTTAATAACTCTTTCTTTTTCATGTTTGCGGCACCTGCTTCCTTTCCGTCAAATCCACTCCGTACCAGACGTCGGGCAGTATCTTTTCGCCGTCAACTTTTGACACGGCTATTTGGATAACTGACTGTTTGAACGGATTTTCTTTCGCGAACGCCAGTATATCGCCTATTTTCCCTTTCGCTGCCGGATCGACCCCGCGTACAACGGCATAACCGAAACATGCTTCCGCGCAATCTTTTTTGACGCAGGACGCCCATTTGAATAACGGGTGATCTGTCATATATGCCAAACCGAGCAGAAACAGTTCTTCATGCGTTAATTTTTTGAGTATATTCAATTCGGTACAGGCAATTTTTGAATCGACGCCGTCTTCATCAATATCCCCGCAAGCGTCGACAATATAGTATTCCGATTTATCCATATACGGATAATAGTACAAACAATCCAATGGATTCTCCGCGCAGTGAAAACCGTTTGCGTGACAATTCGCTTTTTCTGTAGCGTTCCAACCCATTTTAAATTGATAATTGCGGCATATAAGCCCTGAATCAAAAGCTTTATACGCTATCATTTTTTTACAGCCTCCTTAAAAATATTAATATTTCATTGTTTTTTTCCTGTCGCTCATGTCTATGCGGATTCGTCAAGCGACATCTGATCCATGAGCGAAAGCTGTTCGGTATCGACAGTTTTTTTCGTTTCTGTTGGTTTTTCGGCAGATTTTATATCAGTTTTTTTCACGGTATTGCATTTTGATTTGTTTACATTGCCGCCGTAATATGGTTTCGGGACAAATTTTTCTTCATTGTCCTTATCTTCTGGAGCTTCAGGATCATTGAAATAATCTTCGGCCCACTGATAACAAATATCGTCGGGAACGTCGCCGCCCATGTTTACCATCGTCGCCGGTTCGCCGTTGTCTACTCTTTCTTTTCTTATGTATTCCAGCGCAAGACGCGTGATGTATTTAAAACAATTTATCATATTTTTCCGGGGGTGCATTAATTTCCGCGCGAAATCCGGATTTGATAAACATAAACTTTCCAAATGATCCGCAACGCATATTTTCATGTTTCGACGGGTCAGGCGTTCTATTTCAAGATTGAGTTTCTTAATCGAATTATCCCCTATAACATCGTCGCCTATAGCCTGTATTTCAGCCAACGCTTTGTTTTCGGTATCCTTTTTTGCCGCTTGTTTTTTATCGAATTCAGCTTTGCGTATTGCCTCAGCTTTGTCGTGTTCTATTTTCTTTTGATCTACGGGTTCTTCAGGCGTTTCAACTTCGGCAGAAATTTCATCGGTTTTTTCAAGCGTTTCAATTTCATCGGTTTCTTCAGCAGGCTCTGTCGGAAATTCAATCATTTCCGGCGTAAGAAGCGTATAGTCTAAACCCAATTCATCAATTTCAACGGGCCTGCGGTAAATTTCCGCGAATTTCTTTTTCAGTTTTTCGATTGTTTCAATATCTGACGGAGCGTAAAGCTCGCAAATTATTTCGACGTCGTTTTCATCGTTTTCCCTGTCGGCGTCGTCGCGGATTTCTATGATTTTTCCGCTAAGACCGGCATAATCCGATTTTTCGCCGCATTGTATTTCCATTCCTATGGTATATTCTTTGTCGCCGATTTTCATAGTGTCGCCAATATTGCTTAATAACATAATTCTTTACCTCTTTCTTTTAATTTTTTATAAATATTCATTTTGTTTTTAGAATTCCAAATTTCTTTCTTTTATATTTGTGCAATAACCGTATTTGTCGCCATACTTTTTTATCAATGTTTTAAAGTCGTTTTCATAAGTCTCTCCAGACATTTCAATACCGTTTATACCGCAAAAATATCCGCCTTCATAAAATGTGAATTCACCTTTTATTTTATTAATCGCTTCTTCTGAAAGTTTTTCTATTTCGCCGCGCTCAAACCGAAAATTTATGTTTGAAAGATGATGTAAGAATTCGACTACGTTAAATATGCTTCCTGTGAAATTTTTGTTTTTATTTTGTTTGTAAAACTTTTCGTGATAATTATCGACATACATATTGATTCTCCCTAATAATTCACTTATTTTTTATTTATTGCGGAAAGGCGTCCTATACCGACAACAGTCGATATATACGCCTTTCCTGTTTTATTTTATATAATTATTGTAATTTTAAATATACGGCAATGATGTGTCGAAAGTTAATATCTTTCTTATGGCTTTCATATGATCCGCTTTTGAATCGCGGTATGCCTGATTATAGATATTAAACCATTGAACGCATAACCTGCTGAAAGTCTGCTGCAGGGTCTTATGCTCCGTTACCGCTTTTTTTATGAAATCCGCATAATTGCCTTTTGATACTTTGATATAATCGACAATCATTTTTTCAATATCCGATCCCGAAGAATAATCGGTTTCATAACTTCCAATTATTCCTTTTCTTTGAAAACTTTTATATTTGAAATTTTCGAGGCGTATATTTAACGCGATTTCATAAGCGAGCATACCGGACCGTTTGTTGCGGCCGTCGAATAAATTCCAGTCGATTTCTGACAGTTTGCGGAACCACTCGAAACATAACGCGGTGAAATTATACTGCGCCGCAGGCTTTTCTTTCAGCAAAGCGTCTGTAAAATCCTTGAATCCAAATGAATGTACATTGCAATATAACCCTATAAGTACGCCTGCGATTTCCGTTCCGTTTGCGACATTTTCGATTTTAACCAGCCTGCTCATTATTACCGGCTCCTTTCAACGCATTCATTTGCTCCTCAACAGCGTTTCTGCCCGTTATCATAAGCGAGGCCCCGTACTGCGATTCCCAAACGCGAATATAGCTTGACACCCGGTTCATCAATTTAAAAAAGTCTATATCAACCAAATATACTTTTACCTGTTTATCGCATTTAAAACTGTTCTTTTGGCAATATGTGCCGCCAGTCTGGTTTTTTTCCGGTATGCCCCTGCCAATCATAGCGTCGACGCACCAAGGGTATCTGAGGGGTTTCTTCTCTTCATCCAATATACCGCGCGTGATTGTTAATTTTGTCGCCGTCGCATACCCGTTTTCGTCCGGTTTACCGAATATTTTACTAAGCGAAAACTCGAATTCCTTAATTCCTATTTTAACTTTGCTATAAATATATTCAGCTTCGTCGGGAGATATATTGACTGTCAATCTGATTGTTTTATCGCCTGTGCCGGCAGAATAATCTTGCAGCACTATCCCGATATTTGAATATACTTTACGTCCTTCACCCGCATCGTCCGCCTGGGCGTGCAGATGCGCGTATGTCGTTATCGGCGCCGGGTTCAGCTTGTCTATAAATTCAATCAGTTTTTTATCTGTTTTATATACCGCTATCTGGCGCGAAATGAATGTGCCGTTATCATTGTTGTTATTTTTATTATTGGTACTCATAAAATTTACCTCTTTCTTATTATTAATATTATTTTTATTTTAAATACTTTATTATGAGCGAAGTAAGGTTCACAGGCAATTTGTCAAGATTGGTTATATCAAGATAACCGCCGCCGTATATCCGCTCTATGTTTTCTTTATCGTCGCCGATTGCCGCGGCGAACATAGTTATGCCTTTGTTTGTGTACTCCCGTTTAATTTTATGCAGATCTTTTTCAGCTATATCGCCGGTATAATTTCCCGCATTCGGCCGCCCGTCTGAAATCAGTATAAGCAGTTTTATTTTTTCGCCGCGCGCAAGAAGCCTGTTCGCAACAAATCTGAGAGCCGCCCCGTCGTGGTTATAATGCCTGTGCGTTATATTCGTAAGCCGGTACATATCGCTGTTATCGTATGCGTCAAATTCCGCGTAGGAAAACATTTCAACGGTTTTTTCATCTTCTGTCGTAGAATGACCGTAAACAATAACAGGTATGTCTAATTTTACGCAAAAATCATAAAGGATTATACCTGCGTTCCTCGCCGATATACACCTGTCGTCATTCCGCATACTGCCGCTTTCGTCCACCAGTAAAGCTACGGCAATATCGGGATCATCTTCAGGTAAACGGTTGTTATAGAATATACGCCCGTCGTTTCTGACAAGATGGGCCGTATTTATACGTTTGCCCATATAGAGCCCCGTCATTTTTCCGCCGTCGCGTTTTTCTTTCAACGCTTGATAGACCATTTGCTGCAACCGCTTCAATAAAACCAATAGGGGAGGCGAAACAACTTTATATTGTTCAATCATAACGTCGGTGATTTTATTTTTACGGATTACTTTGATCTTCATATCTATATCGCCTTCGGAATATATTTTATCGGCTTCGCTCTGCAGTTCCTTTATTAATTCTTTTTCAAGTTTTTTATATACTTTCTGTTCCGCGATTTTTTCAAGTATATGTCCCGTATTGTCAGAAATCGCAGGCCCGGTTACGTTTGATGCGCAACCGGCCGTCATGCCGCCCGTATCGGAGCTTATGTCTCCGGCGGCGACGGGTTTACCTTTTCCTGCAGGTTCGGAACCCATTGAAATAAGTTGCTTGATTAATTCCGAAAACAAATCGTCCAGTATTTGATCAAGCGTATCTGTTCTGTTTTTTTCTTCATCTTTCGCCTGTTCGATCAACGGCTTTATATATTGCCATATTTTTATAATGATATTATTTACCGCGTCAAACCTGACATTTGCGTCGCTGCTGTAAATAGAATTATCGATGAACGGCGCGCATTTATTGAAAACGTCAAGATATTCGCCGGTATATGAACCGAACGTAGTTTTATCGCGCGCTATGCGGTATTGTATGAACATATTCATGATAATACTTAAACTATGGTATCCGCCTCCGGTTTGTTCTTCTATCGCCGGCGCTTTTTCCAAAATCATTGAATTGTTCATTATTATGCCTGCTTTGAAAATACCCGGGAATGCCGAACACATAAGCGAATCCACATAACCGTCCTCAATAATGTTGCGTATTTTATTAGCGGTCTCCGCTATTACCTTGATTGCCGTTTTTTCTTTTGAAGCGAATATATCCATGATTTCCGCAAGGTTGATTTCATCTTCCGGCGAAAGCCCGAATGGTTCATACGGATACATTATACCTGCTGAAAGCGAATCGAAATATTTAGACCGCAGTATAAAGTCAGTATATAATATATGGGCGATTTCGTGGGCGTTAAATCCGACGATGCTTGTCGCGCACAGTTTTCTTTCACTGAAACTGCGCGTGATGTAATTGCCGGTGTTTATTGATATATTATTGTTGTCCGTACTGGCGATTTCAGCGTTAAGGGTTTCATCCCAAAAAGTCTTAACCTCGATTTCACGCTTATATCGTTTAGAAGCGGTTTCGGCAATATCCGTTAGATACGCGGCAAAAGCCGGCGAAGTGAACAGTTCTTTATCTGTGATTTTCTTTTTTTCGTCCGCTATAAGTTTACGTATCTGTATATGCGATGTTCTCATTGATTTTTAAACTCCTTTCTTTTTTTTACGCCGCTTTACATTTCGTCTCTAGGCACGTGCCGTATATCTCGCTCCGGTTCTCCGGATCGCTTGAAACGGACGATAAAACTGTATATCTCGATGTCTCCAGCATATTTCCGCAAATCATATACGACTGCACCCATGAAATAAGCTCGCGCGTACCGCAGCATCCGTCTTTTATATGCTGTTCCCTGCATTTTTCCGATATTGCCTTTACAATCTCAGCCATTTGCCTGACCGCGTCAATATCTTCGCATTGAGTCACTTTTATAACGCGCCCGACAAGAGTATCCAGATCAAGTTCTTCAAGGTCAAAAACCAGATTCATTCTTGAAATAACCGATTGGTTCATGGGTTTACACCCGTTGTAATCCGTATTTGTGGTGAGGATCAACACAGTATCGGGATGACGCCGTATTATTTCGCCTGTTGGCAGCGTGACCGTTTTGCAGTTGTCAAGCAGAGCGTTCAATCCCACAAGCACGCCGGGATTGGCTATGATCGACGGTTCCTGTATCTCGCATACCCATCCGTAACGGATCGCGTTCACAAGAGTTGTATTGAAATATTTGTATCTCTGACCGCCGTTATCTTTGACCGCGTCGTTATATACTGTTTCGACCAGCTTTATATACGCTTCATCTTCCGTTATATTTTTATTGTATATACCCGTCAAAACGCAATAAGCCGTAGCCGGATCCATACGGATGTCTTCAAACGTCGGATATATCCTATGCGGTTTTAACGTTTCAGTTTTATCGCTTGAATCGTTTTGTAAATATGGCAATATCAGTCCCAGCAAATCGCCTATTTCCGTGTTCGACGAACAAGTGATATATGTGTACGGTAATTTTAATCCTGCCGCTATTGCTTTGACGCCTTCTGTTTTTCCTACGCCGCCCGCTCCGCGCAACATGAAATTACGCATTTGTACTGTGGAACCCGTTGTCATCTTCGCGTGGCGGCATATCTGTACTACTTCCGGGGGTATGATATACCAGTTTTCGATTTCCGGTATCATTAATTTTTCTTCGTCTGTAAACTCACGTTCCGAAAAAGCGTATTTACCCGCGAAATCCGTATTGTCAACTGGTTCGTCCGGTATAGGTTTCGGCGGCGCAAGCGCGAGTATTTCAAACCGGCCGCGTATCACTTTCTCCGGCGAATAATCATTTCTGTTTAACGCCAGCGGATTAAGCGGCAGAATATTTCCCGTCGCGGAAATATCTACGTTTATCCCCGCTTCAGGAAAGTTGACTGCGTTCTCAATACGCCTATATAAATTGTCGCACATTACAGCCGCCCATTTCGCTGCGCTTTCAATATCTGTATAACCGGCTTTTTTGCAAGACAGGAGTTGATTATACGCGCTGAAAAATTCAGCGTCTTCCATCGCAACGGGGATAAGCGTAAAAAACAACGCCGACCCGCTGTGCCCGTTCGCTTTCATTTCATACGCTTCGGAATTTGTTGAAGAGACGTTTTTGAATACTCCCGCTATAAATTTACCTGTATCTTTGTCATATACGCAAACATGGGTTTCGACTCGACGGCTCGGATATTCCGAAATAATCAAATTGCCTTTTGTTCCGATGGCGCCTTTTGCCTGCGGGTTGTTTTCGTCAATATCCATAAATGCCAGTATCGAGCTTAAAGTAGACGCGTGGAGCGTGGATTCTTTTGTGGTTGTGGTGTTGTACTTGGAATACGCGTCTGTTCTTTTCGCGGTTACGTTTTTGAAAGGGTCGGGCAGATGACGTTTCCATGTCCAGTTATCAAATAATTTTGTTTTTCCCATTTCTAAACCTCCGTCTCTTTCGCCAGTTCGGTTTATAGTACGAGCTTGTATTGCCGGTGTTCTTTTTACTGCGCTTTGTATTCCATGTATATGGTTTTTTTTGTTTTCCGTTAAATGCCGATATTCTTTTATTTTCCAAAAGTATGGAAATTATATATTTTCTCATATTAAATAATCCCCAACCTGCAAAAAATATTATCAGCATAACGTGCGATACCGTGCCGCGAAAAAAAGCGACTATGATGAGTGTGCCGACTGTAAGGACGCTGATGCTTTTCGGAAATTTTTTCATTGTTTTTTACCTCATTCTTTCTTTCTAATAATTTGTTTGTGAAAACAAAAAGAAGAATCGCGGATAATACCGAAATACTGGTATTATCCTTAGCAATTCTTCTTTTTTTGTTTTAGATTTTATTAAGTTATATTATCATCTAAAACGGTATGTCGGTATTGTCATTTTCGTTATTGTCAGTCGTACCTTGATCTTCCGGCGCCGCTGTTTCATCTTTCGGTTTACCTGACGACGATATAAATCCCCAAGTGTAAAGTTTTACTTTTTCATTTTTGCCTTTTGTCCCGTCTTCTTTGGTATATTCTTCAACGTCGAATTCTCCCGTGAATGAAATGAGCGTGCCTTTTTTTACTTTTGCGTCAATCATCCGCTGTATTTGCTGTTCGCCGTAGAGCAAACATTTTATAAATACAGTTCTTTTCTGATCGCCGCCGCCTTTGTTCACCGCGACATTGAATCTCAAATAGTCTGTTCCGTTTTTGGGACTTTTCTGAGGTTCAAGGTCTGCCGTTACTCTGCCTATGCCTGATAACACTAACATGATTTTTTTCTCCTTTCCATAAACGAAATTCGTTCGTTTATTAATTAATATGTATACCCTAAAACATGGCGCATTGCCCCGTTCGTCGGCTAAATAAAAAAAACGGGAATAACAACTCCGCCGCCGCTTCGCTCAAACTCTCCGCTTGAACTCCACCGCCGCTCGCCCGCCATTCCCGCTTTACCTGCGTTTTCACGCAAAAAAAGAAGCTACCATACGCATATCGGCATAACTATGCCTCTGCATATCTTCGCTTCTGCTTAACTTACAATCCTGTTAACGTGTGCGTATTTCCCCGCTGGGGTGCACATAAATTAGTTTACTCTCTTATTATATTACACTTTTTCTCTTTTGTCAATACCTTTTTTCTCTTTAATCGTAAAAATTTATATAACAATAAAATCAGTATTTTTCCACAATTAAAATTTCAATTATTCCTCAACGCAAAACGGGTTCAGCATTTTCGGTATTTTTATTTTCGCTTTATAAGTTGAACTCGTTTCTACGGACGTTTTAATGAATATTATTTTTTATTATTTATCTTGAACTTTTTTTAATTCTTTAAAAGCATTTGCCATTTCATCTGCAAGATGGGCCATTTTACTGAAAGTTTCGGAAAATATTTTTAAAGTTTCGTTCTTTAATAAATACGGATATAAATTATCATGATCTACTTCGCACCATCCTTCTTGAAATATTGTCCGTACCTGAATTTCTGCTGCGAAATAAGGATGATTTAAATTTGAATAATGATTGGGCATTTGAATGGATTCCTGTACGCTTGGAATTTGTTCGGATTGTATAATAATAGTATAATGAATTGAACGATAATTCTTTTTAACCATAGGTATATCAAGTTGCGCAAAACCATCTCCCTGTTCGCCGTTAATAGGCGAATATTTTACCATATCCAATGCATGATATTTACCTTGAATATGAGTATCCACTTTTTTACATTCTTCTTCGTAGGTTAACAACACTCTTATACCAACAATATCGGTTATTACACTAGTATAATTCGTAATGTCAACATTCCGATATCTTTCATCATGGTGCGGAAGAACATAATTATTATCAGTTTCATTATGGTATTTTTTATATTCATCCGCCATATAAAGATCATATTTTTTTCTGATTAATTTTGCTGTCAGGTGTTCCGCATCTTTTGTTCTTGATTTGATAGAATGCGCGGATATCAGTCCGTCACGTATCGCGTTTTGGAATTCCATATGTAAAAATTCTTCTATTTTGAAAAAAATGTGCCTGTGCTTTATATAGTCGTTATATATTTGTACGAAATCCTCCCATTTTAGTGGACAAGTTGTACGAAATTCATTATCAAATTCTAATTTATATTTTTTATAAAATTCTTTTTCAGTCATTCCATTGATTTTCATATCAGATTCATCTGAATTGTTATCCATAAAGTATACCTCCAAAATATTTAATTTATTTTCTTAAATTAAAATAATCAATAAATGTTTATGGCTTATTTTTACGATCGTTTAACCAATCATTATTTTCAAGCATAGACATATTTTCGATAATTGTGAGAAAAATCTTTTTTACTTCTTCAGCCTTCGTATTTTTATCTTTATAGTCTTCCCCATAACCGCATATATATTTAACGCATTCGCTTTTTATATTTTCGGTAAAGCGTCGGTATCTATGCCAATTTTCCCTAAACATAAACATATTGCAGATACTCACCATAAAAACATTTATTACCGAAAGCGAAGTTACAATTAAAGTGACCGATTTTAAATCCATTAATGTAACAACCGGTATCAAAGAAGCGGCTAATATAGAAATAATCGTGAGAAGATAATACCAGCACTTTCCGGCAATTGCTCTTTTGAAAGTCCATAAAAGTATATTTTGTATGCGGTTTTCTATTTTATCATCCTGTAGTTCTATTTTTAACTTATTTAAAAGATATTTAATATAAACTTTTTCTTTTGAAAAATTTTGTCCTTTATAGTTTGCGTTATTATAATATTCTATAAGTATTGTTTTTACTTCTTTTTCGGTATTAGCATCCGTGAACTTGTCTTTTAATCCGTCTATGATACTATTAAAATTATTATCTTCACAAATATTATTCGCATTATTATTTGCTTTTTTAGCATATTCCAAAAGTGTATTTTTGACATCTTCAATAAATATTTTACTTTCATCGTCTTGATTGCGCAATCCGGTTTCCCACTTTGTTGTCAATGTACAAATTCTTTCTGTTTCTTTCAATAACTTAACTTCTTTGATTTTTTTATTATTTTTAAACATATGAATTCAAAGCCCTTTCTATCCTTACAAAAAAATCTTCGATTACATCACAGTATTTTTCTCTTACTTCTTCAATTTCCATATTCCTTTTTTCTGCGACATATTGTAATATCTGCGCTTCAGTTTGGTTTTGCTTATAAAAGTCCAATTCCTTAACGCCGTATTCTTTTATTTTCCCTATAATTCGCTCTTTAATATTATTCTTTTCCTCCGCGTTTTCATTTTTCCAATTATTTATTTCTTCATAAGTGAACGGCAATATAAAATAGTTGCCAGCAACTTTTAAATAATTCGGACAGAATGGCAGATTTCTGGTTTTGTCATCTTTTTCTGGCAGTATGTCAACGGCAAGTTCCGCATATCGCTCAAATGCGGGAATCACTATGTACAAATCACAGTCGTATATTTCTTCACAATTTTCGACTTCTTTTCTTTGGAATGGCAAAACATAATTGAACAGGTTTTCAATCCAAACATCGCCGGTTTTATCAGAAATATAAATTCCGGTTGAATTTCCTTTATTAAACTTATATGCGATACATAAACCTACATCCGGTTGAGTGAAAACAACCGCACCTAATTTAGTTATTTTAACTTCAAATTTACGTTTTAATAAATAATCCGTAAAAATATCTTCTACTATAACTGTTGATTTATCTTCGAATTCATCAAAAGTTTTTTCGACTTCAATATTATATGAATTTATATCTTCTGCGCGTAAAAACCATATTTCAAATAAGTTGTCAGCGAATACATTTTTAACTGACATAACATCCGGTATTAATATCCCATATTCATAATGCAGCGTTTGAATCATACAAGTAGAATTGCTTATAAGTTTATTTAATATTCCACCGCTTTGGGATATAAAATCTTTGTTATCTTTAGTATATAAAGATATAATCTGCTGATATATTAAAGATATGGTTAATCCGTTTATTTGCTCCTCGCTAAGACATGCGATTATTTCATTTGTTTTTTCGCCGTCACCATATAACTTCCGCCAGAATTCAAATAAAATATCGTCTATGCACTCGGAAACTTTCATAAAAACTTCAGTTTCTTTTTCCGCCAAAAGTTTATTACGGTTTATTTCTAAATAATCTTCGGCATTCCCAAAATATCCGTATGCCCTTATCTCCCAGCAGGGATATTCTATTTGGCTTGATGCCTGAACATGCGGAACTCTCATACCCCTGTAAAAGAAATCAACGGGATATAAAAATTTTGTACCAGTTACTTTTAAATCTAAAACATCTGTATCTTTAATATTTTTAGGGTTCATCTCCATATAAATCTTTTTATTTTTATCGTAACCAATTAAATTTAGTTTATTTTTCCCATTTTCACGCTCAAATTGATAATGAATATTTATTTTATCGGTTTCAATTATATTGTCAGCCAAATCTTTGAAAAGTGGTTTGAATTTTTTTACAGGGGAATATTCAATTTTTCCATTTGATTTTTCTGAATTGATATTTTGAAATAAAATTTCTATATCATCTACAAAAAATCTTATATCAACCGGTATAATGTCTTCGCCTATCATTTCGTTGATTTGTTCTAAAATTACATTGAATATTCTTTCCGGATCTTTATTGGGTAACCCCATTTTTTTAATATGCGTATCACTTAGTTGAATTATTATTTTGGTGCCGTATTTTATCATCTGATTAAACTTTTTTTTGCCGTTATGTTCTACCGCGAACAACGAACCGCCGCTTTTTGCGCTTTTAAAATATATATCGCGCTGGACATGGTCTTTGCGCGAACCGGAAATGGCATTAAATTCGTTCACTATTCCAAAAACAGACTGCATCCCTATTCCGAAAGAACCGTTTGGGCGAAGCCATTCCGGAATATCCGCTGTATCTTCCTTTAAAGATTCATTTTGGCTTCCTATTTTACTCATATATCGAAGCGTTTCTAAATCGATACCTGTTCCTACATCGCGTACGACAATAATAAGCCTATTTTCAAGTTCGTTATTTTTCGTAGCATCCCTGTCTTCTCTTGATGTGTTATAATATATTCTTAATTCTACTTTTAAATTTTTTATATAATCGCCTATAGCCTGCATTACTTTAATAGGATGCCAATCTGCGGTTTTATTCCCGAAATTTATGGCATTTCCATATCCGCATTGCCTTAAACAACAATATAATTGAATTTTTGTAGCGTCAACGGCATTTTGTAAAAATTCACGCAGAAAAACATACTGTTCGTTCCAAGTAATATTTTTACGTCCTTTTTCAGACAGATTACCGTATAATCCCGTTCCTAAAATTATATCGACAGCCCGTTCATGCGTTATATTATATTTTAAACGGATAGTTTCTTTGTCGAGGATACGCCCTTGCCAAAATACTTTGGCATCCCTCAATCGGGGTATGCTTCCACAAAATCCTTTTGGAATAATATCCAACCAATTAACGGCGAAAAATTTTATTTCTTCTTCGATCCAATCAAACCAATTAGAAGCTGCTTCACATGCATTATGTAAAATTTCAGCATGTTCCTTCCGTTCTTTACGCGTTTCTCTTCTGGTTATCAATTCGTCGCGCATATTCCAATCTTTTTCGCTCAATATTTTCAATATCCCACTTATATAAAGCCTTTTTTTATTTTTTAAATAATAATTATAAATATTTTCCTTGCTTAAATCTTTACTTAATTTTCGTACTGTATTTTCGTATTCGGCTTTGTTTTCCGGTAAAACAAAACCAAGCACATAATCGTCAGCATAATCTTTCATGTCAAAAGTAACTTCGACATGTATTTCTTCAGGGGAAACATATAAATGAGTGAGAGAATCATGTTTCAATTTATGAGCTTGCGATTGAGATGGAAGTTTCGCGCCATATAAATCTATTTGATATGTATTAAAACGATTATTATCCAAATCAAGTAAATCGCCCAATCTGATTAATTCGGCAATAAACCGCGGATGAATTGTATCGATACCAAATCCTTTTTCAAATTGATTTAATTCATTTATAATATCATCCCGCTCCCATTCGTGGGCTTTGCAAACCGAAGCAATAATTTTCCAAAGCCGCATTTGAACATCTAAATCTTTCCCGCTCAGAGGATTATTGTCGTTTGTATTCCAGAGAATATATTGCGCTGAACGTTCCGCGTGAATTTCCCTGAAATGTTTTTGCAAAACTTGTACAAGGGCCTCCTGCCCGCGTAACAGAAGGTCTGCAATATATTTTACGCCGTTCTTTTTTACATAAATTTTTTCGCCGCTTAATAACTGAGCATTTTGCCGTTCTTCTTCGTTAATCGAATTTTTTAGTTTATTTAAAAGTTCTTCATATTTTTTACTTTCAACGTAATCTTTTATTTCTTGCGCCGGAACATACATTCCCATATCATGTAAATATGCGCATTCCAATATCATCCATGTATCGGTCGCTCCCATCAAAATCACACGATGTTCTCCCAATATTAAATTTATAACATCAATTATTGATTGGCTGTGAGCCGGTCCATGGTCAGAATATGTCATGAATACAGGCGATGTTACACTTAATAATTTTGACAGCCGTTCTTTATGTACTTCCCAAAGTGCGTTGAGCATACGGGCGTGATGATCGGTTTTAGACAACGCTTCCAAATGTTCTTCTAATCCATAAATATTTTTATAATTATTTTCGTACATATCGCCGTTCTCCCATTCTAATTATAATTATTTTTTTGAATACTTTTCTTCCTCGAAAGATTTTAAAGCTGCTAAAACATTATCAGTAGATTCTTTTTCAAGTTTATGCACTATACGAAGTTTATCATATTCCTCCTGACTTACATATCCGCTTTCAACTAACTCTTTACCGAACCCGGTATAAAGAATAATTTTATCGAGCAAATCAGGATAATCCTCTTTTATAACTTTATCGTAAAAAAACCAACCACAAAGCCCGTCTTTTTGCGCTTCAAAAATATATTCATCCGGCAAACCGGTTGCCGGCATAGTTAAATCTAAAAGTATGATATCAACCCTCTGTCGAAATGCTATCTGGTCGAGCCAGTACATCGCGTCGCTGAAATTATCGCAGTGCCTTACTTTGTGTCCGTCATCAATCAAATTATTTATTAATTTTTTTAAGATAGCCTCGTCTTCAATAAAAAATATATTCATAATTAAATCTCCTGTTCTTTATTATAATTAACGGGAATCCATAGTTTATATCGAATTCTTGCCGTTGGCATTTTTATGCGATCCATATAATACCTTGGAGTAAATTTAACTTTGTCATTATTATTATCAATTTTTTCGCTGCTGAAATAATCTTCTTCACTCTCGGCTCTCACAGGATTTGGAGGCGGTTTATGAATAATTATATCAATCTTTTTTTTGCTTCCGTATCTATCGTTTTTTTGTTCTAATTCTTCTTTATACTCTTTACATTTTTTCGCTATTTCTTCTCTGAACCCCCTTTCTCCAGAAAGTTTTTGATAAATATCGAGTAAAGGAATATTATATTCGCATATTTCAAAACATTCTTCCAAAAACAAATTTCCACCATGTTTTTCAGCTATTTCGCGTGCGATATAAAGACCGAATCCAATACCTCCTCTTTTATCTAAATATTCAAATGAATTATAACCGCGTACTCCTAAATTAAAAATATAATCATACGGTTTGTCTATATTTTTAGGATCTTTAGGTATCGGAAGCCCGAAATTAGTTACAGTAAATGTATATCCGTTTTTACCATCGCGACCTTCTTGTTCGGCTGATAAATATATTTTTGTAAATGCGTGACTATATTTTACGGCATTTCGAATAATATTATTTACTGCTTGCTCTAATTTTATAGGATCTGCGATTATTTCAAAATCATCGTGAGTTTGCTTGGAGTTATAATCAGGATTGTTACGGCCTTCAATTACATATATTTTTTTACTTTTGGATTTTAATTCCTCTCTATATATATTACGCAGACGATTTACAAATTCTTTATGCGGTTCAAATTTTTTTAATTCCAGTTCAGCATCGACATCAATGGCAAAAGCGCTTAAAGTAACCGAAGATAACATAGTGGTATAATCAATCATATCAGAATAATATTCACTTGTTTCCTTCATATATTTTATTAAATGACTTGGTAATTTAGGATAACTTTTTGAAAGGTCTTCTGCTTTTGTAAATAAAGCCATATTTATTATAGGTCCCAAACTTTTGTTACAATTATCCATGGCAGCATGTATTTGCGCGATTTCATGTTGAGCCGATTTGTTGGCGACTTTCATGAAAACGCCATTATATTCGGCAAGTATGCCATTCCACTGCGCAAGAAAAATGGCGCTGATTTGTTCGAGCGTATATTTTATAAATTTTAGATATTCTTTATTATTTTCTTTAAGTTCAAAATAATAACCTACACATTCGCTTTCATGTTCATCCATAAAATAGACAATAAGTTCGCCGTTTTCATAACCTTCTGTAACGTCTCCGCCATTTTTATATTTTAAATATTTTTTGATATTTTCGTTTGCCCGCAGTGCTTTTAACCACCCCTGTTTGTCATTATTATTCCTTCCTTGATTTTTTTGCTTATTATCAATTTTTAAAGTATCAACTTTTAAATTTATTATTGAAGGCGTAAAATCACGGTCTATTCTTCTCTTATCATTTTCAATTTTTGCATTTTCTATAATAAGATTCGCGCCTTGAATTTCACCGTATATATGGTCTCCGCTGTTACGATTGCTCCGTGGTTTGAATACTATCAATTCATTAAATTCAATACCGTCGCTGTTTTTAAGTTCATCTCGCATATTGATCAATGCGTCAAATAAATAAGTACGCGTTACTTTGAATTTGTATGTCAAATTATCCCACACGCCCATTTTATCCAATTCATCAGGTGAACTTATATCACATTCTTCATAAAATGAATTTTTTCCCCAGACTTTATCTAAAATTCTATGCCGTAAATCCATGGAATTTTTTTCTTTGACATGGGAATAAATCGTAGATATTTTTTCTTGGATTTCCAGTATTTCAGTTTTGTAATTTATAAATCCGTTACTATTCGGATTGAATACTTCTTTTTCAGCGGTTTCAAGGTTTTTTCGTTTTTGCAAAACGGCGGTTGTTTTTATTTCGTCCTTCAACTTTGTTACTTTAATGTTTTTTATTTCCGGGACTTCTATGCGTAATTTTTCCGCAAGCTCTTCCCAAAAATTTTCCGCGTTTTCAGGGAAGTATTGACCTGTAATAAAAGCCCCGACAAATTCTCCCCCTACATTTATGGCGGCAATAACTTCAGTCAAACCGAATTTACAGGTATAATTGTAAAAATATACGGGTATTTTTATTTCATTACCATCTTCAATTATTGTGGTTTCTTCAACGGCAATAAATTTCCAGTTATGCGGGAATTCTTTATCGTTTATATATGGCATTTTATTGTTTTCAAGATAAAGTCTTCCCAATTCGGCAGCCGCGACGCAGTCGCATTTTAAACAAGGATAAAATCCATTTTCATCTTTATTATTTTTTAGTTTTTCGCGTATATAGCCGCATATCGGACTCATTTTTCTTTCGATTTCTAATCCATCCTCAACACATTGATAATCGTTGCATCGTAAATTTTTAGCGCATATACCTCTTACTGTTTCTTTAGGATACACAAATATCACGGGTTTATTTATCATCTCTTCCGATGATAATGTTTTAGTATAACCTTTTAAAAAAGCTTCTCCAAAACCATCCAACGCACCGTAAATATTTTTTTCCGGGAAAACTTTGTTTTGTAACATAACTGCCTCCTCTGAAAATTTTTTATTTTAAAATCATTATTGTTAATGCCGATGGATTTGAGTCGAAATATCCATTTTTTGTTAATAAATTATTGAATATAATGTCCATTTAACGACAATATGCGGCATTTAAATAATTATTTTATTTTTATAATTATCCAAGATAAATGTCAATTTTATACCGGCAACAACACATAATGGACTATTTTCTTTTTTTTATAATTTTTTGTAAACGATAAAGAACTTAATGTTTACCGCCCTATAATGAGTTATTGTTTTCATTTTACCGCATTTTTATTTTTTTCAAAGTATCAAGGTTTATCGTTAAAATGAATAAAAAGGTATAGCCAAAATAGCAAAAATGGTTATAATAAAATCAACAAGATGAAAATGGAACAAAAAAATGAAAGAATAGACTTCTTCGGAAACTAAAAATTCACATATTTGTGATAAAATGAAAGAAAAAAAGTATGTGAGAGAAAAATGGAAAACAAATACGAAAAGTCAAAAAACCTAAGCAGTAAAAACTTTAAACGGATAATCGGAGTAAAAAGAAATATTTTCAACGAAATGTCACGGGTATTAGCGATGGCATTTGCGTTAAAACACGAGCAGGGCGGCAGAAATCCGAAATTAAGTATAGAAAACCAACTGATGCTAACGCTTGAATATTGGCGTCAATACGTGACATTTGCAGAATTAGGTTTCAACTATGGAGTGGCAGAAAGCACAGCGCATGATATAGTGGTGTGGGTAGAAGACGTATTGGTAAAAAGCGGCAAATACGCATTGCCTGGGAAAAAAGCGTTTCTTGATGACAGGAGTTTAGAAATTGTACTGCTTGATGTGACAGAGAGTCCTGTTGAACGACCTAAAAAAAACGGGAACGAGATTTGCACTGGTCCGCAAAGAAGAAAAAGTACACAATAAAGACATTGATATTCGTAAACAAAGCAACGCTTGAAGTAATCGCAATCGCGCAATGCAAAGGCAGAACACATGATTTTAAGCTGTATAAAGACGAGTTTGGGAAAGCAGTTGCCGAACATATCAAGTTGATGGGCGACAGTGGATTTCAAGGTATTTTGGAGTTTCACAAAAACAGCGAAACGCCTAAGAAAAAGTCCAAAAACGAGCCTCTTACAGACGAAGACAAGGCAAAAAACAAGCGTATTGCCCAAGAGCGTATTCTTATTGAAAATGTAAATGCCAGCCTTAAAATTTTCAAAATACTGTCAAGCAAATATCGAAACAGACGAAAGCGTTTCGCTTTGAGGATGTCGCTTATTTGCGGTATTTACAACTCCCTACGCGCTTCTGCTTAGTTTCCGAAGAAGTCTAATCAAAAAACTGGATATAAGCGGATGATAATCGTTATAAGGTACCGTATTGGCGTAAAGTTTGCGGTTGTGAATTTTGAAATATAAATTTAAAAATGCAGTCATATAGTGATAAAATTCGCCGATAGAAATAATCACATATAAACTTTACTGCAAGAAAGCCGTAGCAGCGTTGACATAATTAAGATGTTAAACGCATCGGCTCGGCTCATACGACAAAAAAAGCAATCCTTTCACGATATATTCAAATTCACATAAATTTTATCTTGGAAATTATATTCATTATTTTACGACATATCTGTATTGTTCGTTCAATTAATTAAATTATACCGAATATAAAATATGATAATTAAGAGTATTTTCTCAAAAAACATAGTGAAAAAAATATATATATTACCAAATTATATTTATATATTTTTATTTCGGCATTTATTTTCCAATATTCACCAATTTGGCGATTAATTTTAAATATATTGATATATTTTAGTTATAAAACATTTGTTATAACATTATACCATAAATTTTTTATTTTGTGCGATTTATGTCAAAAACAGTATTTTATATGCTATTAAACAAATTTTTAATATATTGATATTATATCAATAATAAACATTAATATGGGAGTTGAAATAATTTCCATATAAATCGGGTGATAATTTCTTAAAAATCATTTGTAAAAGTTAGTATTATATATTTTCATATGTTTCATATGTACAATTGATAACTTCATAACCGTGTTTAAGAATTAACCCGAATTTTTCTTTTGTAAGTTTTTTTAAATCCGTATCAAAATCCTGCACTTTCATAGCGTTTTCATAATTTATGCAAGATCCCATTATTTTCTCTTTATCCGGATGAGGAATTTTTCGGTTGCCTAAAATATATTCTGCGGTTCTTCCGATTTTCATGTATAATCCTTTGTGGGGATTGCCTATAAAATAGTTTACTATCTGCCGCGCTCTGAGACTCCTGATTTGATCTATGGCTATTGATATTAAACGTTCAAGGTTTTTATGTTGAAGTAATTTACTTCTCTCTTTTGTTTTGATCTCCCCTGCGGCGTCACTGACAAGAAGATAATCTATATCTTTATAAAAAACACCGTTTTTAATTAAAGCTTCCGTTCCAAGATTGTCATATACCCCGCCGTCCCATAAATGAACCGTCTTTAATGATGGGGTTATTTTTATTGTAGGTTCTTTATTTTCATCGTATTCAAACCATTGATATTTTTTTGTTTTCAAAGCATATGAGCCAATAAAAATGGGAAACCCGGCTGAAGCCGCTATTGCGATGGATATAGGCATATTGGGTTTTAGTGTGCATCCAAATTTGTAATCGCCCATTTTTTTCGACGAAATCCGCCAATTTTTACCCGTTTCAAAATTAGTCGTATTTATTTGCCATAAAGGATAGGAAAGTAATTGATCTATCGTTCCATTAATCCCAAAATCTTTTTTTATAGATTCAGCTAATATATTTACGCGTCTGTTTAAATACCAGGGTTTATAGACAAGTCTTAAAAAGGTTCTAAATTGCAAGCTTTTTGATGTCATTAAATCCTGTATTTTGGGCAAAACCTTTTTTAAATATTCATCGCTTGTAGGCCATTTATAATCATTTATAGAATATATTAATCCAATCGTGATACTGGCTCCGGAAACCGATGAAATTGCAGATATATTTCCTAATAAATTTTTTTCAGCCAACCATTTTAATATGCCCAAATGAAAAACGGCAGCTCTGGTTCCGCCGCCTGACAATGCTAAACCGATCCTTGTGTTTTCATTATTCAACATTATTATCCTCCGATATTATAATATTAAGCCCTGTATCAGAACATATAATCATTAATCCGGGAAAACCTTCATTTTTCATATGATTCGTAATCCAGCAGAGTAATGTTTTATCATAATCGCTTGGTTTATCCGAATAACCGCATGGGTGAGAATGCCATTCGCCTATATAATCTAATTTACTTTGTGTCAGTTCAATAATTTTATTAACCTTTTCCGCTAACCCGGAACATCCCCGTATATATGATATTGGGCGTTCAACGCTGTCAGGCGGTGAAATAATTGTATCGGTGATATATATAATTTTTCTGCTCATATCGTATGATCCCAATAATATCCCGCCTGTTTCCAAAGGCAATTTTTCTTTTCTGGCGTTTATCAATTTAGTTTTTAAATATTCATCCGTAATGATATCCCAGCCTGTCTTGTTTTTGGAGATTTGATTATCATAAACAGGAAAGGAATAATTTTTAACATTATAATTATCCTGATTAATATGCCAGATATGGATAGCGCCTTCTTCTATGTTTATTGATTGACGTAAAAAAGAAAAACAAATTGACGAAAGAATTACTATATTTTCCTGCGGGATTCTATTGGATATATCCCTACAGGATGAAGCATAGCGTATTTGTTCCGGTTTTAATTTAATATGTTCCTCTAATTCAGATGTATAAATAAGGTTGCGGTAATATTGAATTTCTAAAAAGTCTACTGTTACAGAACGAGTTTTACTTTCAATTAACATAACGAGATCCGTGCCGGCAGGATTAAAGAAAGCCGATATTCTCCTCGCGTTGCTTGCATGATAAAAAGCTAAAAATCTTTCAACTGCAATGGAAGTTGAAACATCTAATATTATATCCGTATTTTCCAATGCGTCTTTAATATCTTTTTCATTTTTATATGGCGGTAATATATTCGAAGGGATAAAATTATATATATTTTCTTTGGTTTGTATAATTTCCTTACCATACTTTATTAATTCGCCGGCTTTATTGCGGCCAACAGAATTCATATTAAGAATATGCCGTCCAATATTGTGAGGGAAAAATTCGTCGTCGTCTATTATTGTCCATTGCCCAAAACCGGTTCTTAATGAACTATTAAACAAATGGGAACCCAATGCTCCTGCGCCGATCATTGTGATTTTATTGTCAACAACATTTTGTCTATTTATGTGTGCGGCTTGTTTTCTCGAAAATGATTCTTGAACGTTCAAAATTTGCAAAGAAATATCTTCGCCGACTTTTTCTTTAATATATGGAGAAAATATTAATCCAGGGTGTCCTTTTATTACTTCGTAAATACCTAAACTGATTCCCACATCTAATATATTTTTATTAAGGATGAATGCTCTGAATTCATAGTTTTCTTGAGGTAAATTAATTGCGCGAATTTTAGGTAAGCACAATATCAATATAAATTTCATGGATTTATATTGATTAATAGATAGTTTTTCCTCCAATATAATATCCCTGCACATATCGCGTAATTCTTTTATTATATCAATTTCAGCGATATTGGCAAACTGACTCAATTCGTAAAGATTTTTTGGGATTTGTCTTATAATGCCATGCAGCATCGGTTTCCCGGTAAGGGTTATACTAATATAACATATATTGTTTTGAATGGAATGAAAGTCTTTGGCGATATATGTTGTCCTGCCGCGTTCAGATTTTACAGGAATAAATTTATATAAATAAAGTGAATACGGCTCATCAAAATAAGTATCCGGTAAAATCACTGTATCCGATGAACTGGCAAGTAAAGATTCGAGCGGCTGGTCAATACCATGTAATTTATTCATGGATGTTTTTGATAACCAATTGGCAATCCTTAAAATCAATTCATTATTAGACCAACTAATTTTCAATTCATCATAATTTTCATCAGACAGGCATAAGCTTTTAGGGTATTCATATTCCGTCAAATTAAGGTGGGGGACTAAAGGAAAATCATCTCTCAAAGCATACACTCTGGGAATAATATCATCAAAATGATAAAAAACACATGCAATCCGTTCAACGGGCCTTATGTCGTTTGCAATTTTTTGGGCAAGTTCAACTTCAATATCAAATACGACAATATCGGTAGAATTGTCCATATCAATTAGGCTGTCTACAAAAGTAACGTAATGAAAGACCTTTTTTATTAGCATACCGGATAATTCTTTAGCCTTGCTTGATTTTAGTTTTTGAAATGGCGTTGATATCCCCGCTAATTCAATATAATTATTCATTTTTAGTACCGGCTCTTGGCGATGGATTATTTATAATATTTGATTTTCCGCCCGTTGAATTTATCTTTTTAACCCGCGCTTTACAATCATCTATTTCAATTTCCAACTTTTGCGGAGCAACGCTGGACGGATGCTCCATAGTAACAATAAATTTACCTGATATTTTATCGGAATAATCTTTATAACATGATTTCGCCTGATAATGAGGAGGTTGCTCAGAATCCGTATTCGTAATCTTATCACAGCAAGCAACAAATATTCCCCCGCATTCTCCTTGATTAAGCAGCCATTTGACATTTGCGGCTGGTATAGTTTTATGTTCTCCTTTATCGCCGCTTAATCCCTTATAACTGCAATGATGTGGGATATCATATATATCCCATTTTAACCGTTCTTCGTTATTTTTAGATTTTGTGACTTTAACTATATCTTCCAGAATATCATAGTCTATATCTCCAATCAGCATAAATCTTGTTTGTTCCGACGAATATTCAAAAAGAACGTGTAATACCAATGAACTGTTATTTCTATCTACTTTTTTTCCTTCAATAGAAATTGAAAAGGGACAATGGGCAAAAAATTCTACCTGATCTGTCTTTAAATCAAATCCGGAAACAATATTGCCGGCATGTACTATAAATTTCTTTCTGTCTTTTTCAGTTAAACCGTTTTCTTCCAGCCAATCTTTTAGAGCGTCCGGCACAGAAAAAACTTTTATTCCATATCCTTCTTTAAGTCGATATTTCGCTTCTTTTTGAATAATCATAGCATCGCCGCTAAGATTTTTTTCGATTATAAAAGCGGCGGGTACCCATAATTCTTTAAACTTTATTCTTTCCCCCTCTTGATATATTTTTGCATAATCAAAATAGAAAAAATCGCTTGCTCCGGATATATGGTCGGAATCGGCATGAGTAAATCCGAGAACATCTATTTTTGCGCATTTATCTTTATCTAATTCTTCTTTTAATGTTTTCGCCAAATTAATCCGTTTATCGTCTTTGTCTTCCGATACAATCGTATGCGCATAGTCAAATATGAGTTTTCTTCCATTATCTAAGTCTATTTTACAACAATCGGCGTTCCCGATAGGATAAAAAGTAATTTTATGCATATATACCTCAATAAATTATATTTTAAAATAAATTTTTTTATTATGCCGAAAATAAATAAATTAATTAAAATATTACCAGTTTATAAAAAAATTGCGTTAATCCATTTTTTTAATGCCCAATACATATTTCAGATTATATTCACATATTTCTTTATTTTCGATTTTATTTGGAACACTTTCGCTTGATCAAGCGATTATTTATCATACCATTATCTACATTATTTTATTAAATTCAACAAATTTTCATTTAGATATATTATATCACAAAATTTTCACTTTGTATCATTTTTGTAAAATATCATATTTCTTATGTAATGAAACAACTTTTTTGTTATGATTAATCTTTATTAAGTATAAAAACTATATCATGTAAATGGTAATTTATTTTTATGTCGATAATTTTATATTTTCATTACCAGTATTTACAATTATAATAAGGTAAAGGTATCATGCGTTTTTTTTAAATATATAATAATGAAAAATCGGCAGCAAAAAATAAATTGAATTTTCGTTGAGATACAACAAAATTGAATCTAAGCGCACGTAAAGCTGATACGACGCGAGAGAATTAATAAAAGAAACGGCGATATCCAACGGCGGCGTATTCAAATACATACAAATGTAACCGTAAAATATCTGAACACAAGAGAGCAAAAAAAAGAACGTCCCTGATAGAGGGACGAAAAAAGAGCATAAAATCTATTTAGCCTTGCAGGAAAGCGGGGCAAACCAAGGTAAGAGAAGATTCAAAGCATCAAGATTATTGGGGATATCGAAATTAGGGGCATTCGTGAAAACATAGGACAAATAGGCAAAGGGG
>Ga0209628_10000202_pt1 | contig 34761 bp, 35 predicted proteins | sample TergutCu122P4_FD_187285 | JGI IMG/M metagenome (GOLD analysis project Ga0209628, IMG submission 187285) | Cubitermes ugandensis P4 segment gut microbial communities from Kakamega Forest, Kenya - Cu122 P4 (SPAdes) (version 2) | ecosystem: Host-associated > Arthropoda: Insects > Digestive system...
ATGAACCGTTGTGGGCAGTCAATCGTCTCGCTGGCGCACTTCTATCGCATCCTTCCGAATGAAATTCTCGTCATCCACGACGATCTCGATCTCCCCCCCGGACAGATGCGCCTCAAATTCGGCGGCGGTTCCGGCGGACACAACGGTCTCAAGGACACGACCGCCCATCTCGGCGTGCCGGACTACTGGCGTTTGCGCATCGGCATCGGCCACCCCGGCGACCGTAACGAAGTCGTCAACTACGTCCTCAAGCCTCCGCGACAGGAAGAGCGGGACGCCATTTTTGAAGTCATCGAACGCGCGCTGACCGCCTGGCCCCTGCTGGCGCGCGGCGACTGGGACAAAGCCACGCAGCGGCTGAATATCCGTCCCAAACCCCCGAAACCCCCGAAACCGGCTCCATCCCCGGAAAACGCCCCTCTCGTTGCTCCCGGCCCTGCCGACAAGGAAACCCCATGAGTCTCAAATGCGGCATCGTTGGTCTGCCCAACGTCGGAAAATCCACCCTTTTCAACGCCCTCACCAAAGCGGGGATCGACGCGGCCAACTACCCGTTCTGCACGATCGAACCCAACGTCGGCATCGTCGAAGTGCCTGACGCGCGGCTCCAGCAACTGGCCGAGATTGTCAAACCGCAAAAAATCCAGCCTGCCATCGTCGAATTCGTCGACATCGCCGGGCTTGTCGCAGGCGCGTCCAAAGGGGAAGGGCTGGGAAACCAGTTTCTGGCCAACATCCGCGAAACCGACGCGATTGCGCACGTCGTGCGCTGTTTCAAGGACGACAACGTCGTGCACGTCTCCGGCCGGGTCGATCCGATCTCCGACATTGAAACCATTCATACCGAACTGGCGCTGGCCGATCTTGCCAGCGTCGAAAAGCAGATCGTCAAGGTCGAAAAAGTGGCGCGCTCCGGTGGCGACAAAGACGCCAAACGGCTGTTCGATGTGCTGCAAAAAGTGCAGGCCGTGCTGAACGAAGGCCGTCCCGCCCGCACCGCCGAGCTGTACGACGAAGAAAAGGCGCTCTTGAAACCGTTTTTCCTGTTGACGATGAAGCCGACGATGTACGTTGCCAACGTCGACGAACACGGGTTTCACGACAACCCGTTACTGAAGGCCGTCGAAGATTACGCCGCCCGTGAAAACGCCGTAGTCGTATCTGTTTGCGCGGCGCTCGAAGCCGAAATCGCCGATCTCGACGATGAAGACAAAAGCGCGTTTCTCGACGACCTGGGGCTGACCGAACCGGGACTGGATCGCGTCATCCACGCCGGATACAAACTCCTCGGCCTGCAAACCTACTTCACCGCAGGGGTGAAGGAAGTCCGCGCCTGGACCATCCACGCCGGCGACACCGCCCCCCAGGCCGCGGGCGTTATCCACACCGATTTCGAGCGCGGTTTCATCCGCGCGCAAACCATCGCCTTCGAGGATTTCATCCGCTACAGGGGCGAGGCGGGCGCGAAGGAAGCGGGCAAGATGCGCTCAGAGGGCAAGGATTATGTGGTGAAGGATGGGGACGTTTTGAATTTTTTGTTTAATGTCTGAACGAACGACAGCCCGCTTGAGTGCAAAGTTGAATTCAGTGCGCAATGCCTGAAGCACGACAACAAGCGGGCCTATGCCCACGTATTCACTATCCCGCCCACCGCCCCTGCGGGTAACGAGGGCATTTCAGGGATAGCCTGCACGAGCGCCAGCGCGCCAGCGGCTTCGATGTCGATAGCTTTCTTGAGCACGTTTACCCCAACCGCAACCTGTGCCTGTTCAGCGGCATTGGCACTGGCAGCGGCGGCAATCGGCATGACGTTCATAAAATCGTTTCCATGGAAAACAGAGTCAACGTCTCAATAACGGCAGCAGGGGCGGTGACTTGAGCGCAATGTCAGGCGCGGACGTGATACCGCGGCGCAGGGCGGAATAAGCGGCGCGTGTTTCTGGACATCGGACGAAAGCCCTACAATACCGGCATCCGTCTACGGAAATACCATGAACAAGGGCAAACCTCAGTTGGAATTGGCGCTGATGCTGGCTGCATTGGCGGCGATCGGGCCGTTCACCATTGACGCCTATTTACCGGCGTTTCCGGAGATGGCCGCGGAGTTTGCCGCAGGCAAGGGAGCAATGCAGGAAACGCTTTCCTTCTACATGCTCACCTTTGCGCTGATGACGCTCTGGCATGGCGCTTTTTCCGACAGTTTCGGGCGCAAGCGGGTCATCCTCGTCGGTCTGGGAGTCTATGCGCTGGCCTCGGTGGGGTGCGCGCTGGCAACGAGCATTGAAATGCTCTGGGCAATGCGCGCCGTGCAGGGATTGTCTGCGGGGGCGGGGATGGTGGTCAGCCGCGCCATTGTGCGCGATCTCTATGAAGGTCCCGGCGCGCAACGGCTGATGGCCAGGATCGCGATCATGTTCGCCGTCGCGCCCGCCGTTGCGCCGATTATCGGCGGCTGGATATTGCGGTTGGCCGGATGGCGGGCCATTTTCGTTTTTCTGGCGCTGGCCTCTGCCATGCTATGCCTGATGTGCTGGCGGAAACTGCCGGAATCCCTGCCGCCGGAAAAAAGACAACCTTTTGCGATCAAGGTTTTATATCAAAGTTATAAAAGCATTTTTTCCAATACCCGTTTTCTTCTATTGTCGAGCGGGATCGGCGCTTTTTTCGGCGGTTTTTTTACTTACGTGCTTTCCTCGCCGGTGTTCATTCGTGAGCACCTGGGACTGAATGAAACCCAATTCCATTGGCTGTTTGTTCCCTGCATGATAGGAATGATGACGGGGTCATGGATTTCCGGGCGTATCGCGGGACGCTGGGACGACCGCCGTACCCTGCGACTTGCTTTTATCCTGATGGGGGCGGGCGTGCTGATCAATCTGGTTGTTTCCGGGTTCTGGCCGTCTTCCCTGCCGCTTGCCGTGCTGCCCTTCATTTTCTACAACATGGGCGTTGCCGTTGCCGTCCCCAATGTGACCCTGATGGTGCTCGACATGTTTCCGCAAATCCGGGGAATGGCGGCCTCCTGCCAAAGTTGTGTGCAAACCATCTTTAATGCCTTCCTGGCTTCCCTGATCGTTCCGGTGTTATGGCACAGCCGGATCGGCCTGGCCTGCGGCATGGCCGGGCTGGCGATACTGGGCGCGGTCGTGGTGTTCGGCTGCCTGAGTGTCCGGCCGACTATCAGAGAGGGTTGATTTGGGCTACGCTTACGCCCCTTCTACAACCTTGATAATCATACGGAGTTTTTTATATGCCCGCATTATCCGAAAAGGCTTTATGTATCAATTCCACACCTTTTGGTGATAGCGTATGCCTGCTACCGGAACTCCGATTTCTGGCGGAGAAACATGGTCATCCGGTGGATATTCTAATCAAAAATAAGTCATTGAGCGAGCTTTACAAAGGTGTCGATTATATAGGAAATGTTTTTCTGATACAGAATTGGAGTTTTTGGCCTTTGCTTTAATTACGAATGCTGCCTTTACTGAAGCGGATGAAGTACGATCATATTTATATTCTCGACTTACCGCATGCGCGCAAGTTTGTCAGGGTTTTTTCATTTGCCGAATATTTCCCACATCAGATCAGAGTGGAGTTTCCAAAAGAAGTGCGGGAATCCAGAATGCATCCAAATCTGAAGATACCGCTTGCTTTGGGTTCGTCAGTATTGGTGACGAGCGAACAGGAACGCGAGGACGTGCGGCAATTGCTGAGCGGAACACATGGATGGAACGGTGAACCGTTGGTTCTTTTTCATCCAGGCTGTGCTCATGTCGTAAAAGGAAGGCATGAAATGGCTACGGGAAACCCAAAGCAATGGCCGGTAGAGAATTGGCGAAAAATATTATCTGAAATCAGGAAGCTGATTCCAGATGCCATGTTTATCATCACTGGAACTGCTAATGAACGCAGGATGACTGAAGAAATCATTGCAGGCATGGCTGGAAAGATAATCTCCATGGCGGGTGTTCTTTCTTTGCGTCACTTACTGGCTCTACAATCAATGGCTCATTCCTGTATATCCATTGACACTGGCCCGGCTCATGCTGCCATGGCAGTCGGTTGCCCGACGCTTATTTTGTATGGTCGCCATGATCCGCGTTATTTGAAACGGTGCAGCCCAAAAGGCTGGGGACCGGGAATCACTATCCGAGGTTTCCGAAACAGGGAAGAAGTGGGTTCAGAAGGATACAAAGACCCTATCAAAAACATACAGCCAGAAACAGTGATTCGCCTTTGGCAAAAATTGCCTCCTCGTCCAAGTCAACCGTCTTCGGAACATTTTGTTTCACATTACTGTGAAGGAGATATGGAACCAGAGGTACTGCCGATTCTTTTTTGAACTGCAATGTGGATATAGAGCGTTTTTCGTTTAGTCATGCACAGTCTGTGCAGATACTGTGATTAGGTCATCCTGCGCGAAGTCGCAGGATCCATGCAGCGTCTGGATTGCAGCGACTTCGCTTCGCTACGCGCTGCAATGACATGTATCCACTTGAATCGAAACCGCTTCAGGACGCAACGCGGGGCTTGGCAGACGTTGCCTGCCCTGTCTTGCTTGCGGGCTTGGATGTTTGCGCGTTTTTCGCGGTGTCGGCCAAAACGGATGCGCCCGCTTTCTTCAACCCGGCGCTTTTCTTCGTAAGCGCCTTTTTCGCCACAGGCTTTTTTGCCTCCGGCGGCGCGGTTTCGATGGTCACGCCAAACAAGGCGGCCATATCGGCGTCGGCGAGCACGCGCTCACTGCCGGTTGCCACTTCGGTGATCGACAGGTCGGCGCCGACGGAAACGAGTTCGCCGTGATCGACTCCGCGTAGCGTAAACAGCAGGTCAGGCTCATGATCGAGCCGGGCGCCGACGCCATAGAGCGTGGCCGCGACATGCTTGCACATGTCGGCCCAGTCGGGGCAGGAGCACGACATCTTGATCTCCCTAGGCGCCGGAAACAGCCCATCAGCCGGGCGGCAAACCCGTTCCATCACGTTTTTGGAGAGCTTGCCTTGCAACAGTTCGACGATGGAGCCGACCGACCCGGCGCAGTCCGCGCAGATCGCTTTCCAACGCGCCGGGGCCGCGATAGCGATGTCGATTTCGACCTGATAAATTTCCGAGCCGCTGACCAGCGCCCGCACTTTTCCGCGCGCCAGTTGCAAGTCGATCACCGAGCCGTTGTTGACGTAGGTGCGTCCACGCGGCAGCCGGTTGGCGTAATCGGAATAGCGCTCCAGGTTGTCGCACCAGGCTTTGCCCCAGAAGCTCCTGGCAATCTTTCGCCCTTCGATGACGACGGGCGAAACAACGCGACCCTGCTTCTTCAGTTTGGCGACTTGTTTGGCCGCATTGGCGCGCCGCTCTGCAACCGGGACATAGGGCTTGTATCCCCAATCGCTCATGTCATCTCCTTCGTTGCTGCATCGAGATCGAGGCGAACCAGATCGAGCAGTTCCCGGTTGCCCAGTTCGGTCAGGTTGATTTCGCCGCCACCGCCCAGCAGTTGCTCGGCCATTTCGCGCTTGGATTCGATCAGCGTGTCGATGCGTTCCTCGATGGTGCCACGGCAGATGAATTTGTTGACCAGCACATTCTTCTTTTGACCGATGCGGAAAGCGCGATCAGTCGCTTGGTTTTCAACGGCTGGATTCCACCAGCGGTCGAAGTGCACCACATGCGAGGCCGCCGTCAGCGTCAACCCCGAGCCGCCCGCCTTCAGCGACAGTACGAAAAACGGTACGCGCTCGTCTTCCTGGAAAGTTTTGACCAACTGTTTGCGTTTGGCGATTGCTGTATCACCGCTGAGCGACAGGCCGGGACGGCCAAAGGCATGTGCGAGTTCAGCGCAGAGCGGCTCGATCACCTCGGTGAACTGCGTGAACACGAGCAGCTTTTCCTGCCGACTGGCGATGGTGGCGGCGATTTCAGAGAGTCGCGCGAACTTGCCGCTGTCATCAGATGGCCAGTGATTGCCGCCGCCGAGGCCGTGGGCGGCGTGGTTGCAGATTTGCTTCAAGCGCATCAGCGTCGCCAGCACCAGTCCGCGCCGACTCATGTCGTCGTTCGAGGCTTCGAGTTGCTGCTCGAACGTTTGCACCGTCGCCTGATAGAGCGCCGCCTGTTTCTTCGTCAGCCCGCAATACGCTTTCACTTCGGTCTTGTCGGGCAGATCGGCGATCACGCTACGGTCGGTTTTCATTCGCCGGAGGATGTAGGGGGCGACCAGCTTCTTCAGCGGCGCGTAGGACGGCGGCGTCTGGTCGGCCAATCGCTTGGCAAAACGTTGAAATGCCTTGGCCGAGCCAAGCAGTCCCGGATTGAGGAAATCGAAGATCGACCACAGATCGGTCAGGTTGTTCTCGACCGGCGTGCCGGTGAGCGCGATGCGCGCCTCTGCGGCAATCGCTTTTACCGCCCGGGTCTGCTTGGCGCCTGGGTTCTTGATGTTCTGCGCCTCGTCGATGACGGCCATCCGCCAACGGGTTTGGCCGATCCAGTCCAGTCTGGAGAGCGTCGCATAGCTGGTGATGACCAGATCGCTGGCAGCCAATATTTCTTCGGGCGCTTTCAACTGCTCTGCCGGGTTGAATGCGGGATGGGCGATGAACACCTTGAGCGACGGCGCGAAGCGTTCAGCTTCCTGCGCCCAATTGGCGAGCAGCGAGGCGGGAGCAACGACCAGGCTTGGGCGCGCAGGTTTGTCGTCGCGCGTTATCGCCAGCATCAATGCCAGCACTTGCAGCGTCTTGCCCAAGCCCATGTCGTCGGCCAGACAGGCGCCCAAACCTAGCCGGGTCAAGAAGCCGAGCCAGCGCACGCCCGCATCCTGGTAAGGGCGCAGGGTTGCCTTCAGCGCCGCGCCCGGCAGGGCTCTGGCAAGTGTTTCGGGGCGGCGGCAGGCTGCCAGCGTCTCAGCCAGCCAATCGCCTGCGTTGACCTGTCCCCAGCCGACAAGCTCAGGCGTGGTGGCGGGTTCATTGATGTCGGTACCAGCCAGGAGCCGCATCGCCTGGCCGAAGGAAATGCCTTCCATATGCGCGAGCCGTTCGATCTCGGCGTAACGCTCAAGCGCGGCCTGGAGCTTGTTGTGATCGACTTCGATCCATTTGCCGCGCAGCATTGCCAGGCCGTCGGTTGCCGCTTTGATCTTTTCGATTTCTTCACGCGTCAGTGTTTCGCCGTCGAGCGTCACTTCCACCGTGAAATCGAGCAGTTGCTCGGCACCGACCAGCGATGGCGCTTTTGAACCGACAGTCGCCTCGACCCTGGGCCGACTCGGGCGCGCGCCCGGCCAGCCGACGGGCATGCGCACCACCAGTCCGGCTTGCTCCAGCAGAGCCACATCCGTGAGCAAGCGCATTGCCTCGGATGGCGTCCAGCGCAACGGATGAAAAATTTCGCCGGAATCGACGATTGCCTTCAGCCACGCACAACGCTCGCTGGCGCGACTGACCGGCTCAAGCAATTTCAGCAGTTCAGTTTTTGCCCCGGCGCCAGCGTATTCACGCAGCGCCGCACCGAGCGGCGCATGGCGCACCTCGCCATGCGCGGCAAGCCCTGGCGCATAGGTGGCGAGAAAGGCAAACGGACACTCGGCATCCTTGCGGTTTTCGGCAAGATGAAAATGCACCCGGCCCACATGCCGCCATTGGCTGTCGTGTGCAGCCAGATAGGCATCCAGGCTGGCGCCGCTGGCGGCGAGTTCTTCGTCAAAAGCCTGGGCCAATTCGCGCCACAGCTTCTCAAGCGTAGCGGCATTGAGATATTCGCCGCCTTGCATCGGCGGCGCTTCGCTGGCAAGGCTGGAGAGATTTTCGTCGTCAGGCTCCAGCGCGCCGGATTCCCCCGCGCGGCAGCGAGCCGCGATGAAACCAATCGCCCATGCCCGCCAGAACGCGAACTCTGCCGACAGCCGTGATCGCGTTTCGCCAAGGCCGAGTTGCAGCAAGCCATGGCCTGCGCCGCGCGCAAACGCGGCCTCCAGCCGCGTGGCAACGTTGTCATCGAGCGGGGAGGCCGTCTCTGTGCGTTTGAGGCACAGCGCGCCGTGCGGGGTGATAACGGTGGTCAAAGTCATCGTTTCAAAGATATCCCAAAAAGCACCCCGAAGCACGTAGCCCTGCTGTAATCCGGCAAGTCATTCAACCTCACCGGAAGGACGCAGTAGAATGTTGCAGCCTCTCTACTTTGCCCGAACGCCATGCGCCATCCCAAAGACATTCTTTTTGCCGGTGAAAAGCCCTTTCCCGTCCTGCCTGTCGTCGACCATTACGCCGGCTCGGAAAAGCTGATCAAAAAAGCGCTGCAATGGCAGCAGGAACTCGGGCCGATTTTCGACATCACCTGCGACTGCGAGGACGGCGCCCATGCCGGGGCTGAGCGCGAGCACGCCGAAATGGCGGCCTCCCTCATCATGTCCGGTGACAACCGCTACAACCGCGTCGGCGCCCGCATCCATGACGTGAGCCACGCGCATTGGCGGCAGGATCTGGAAATCCTGGTGCATCAGGCTGGCGCCCGGTTGCCCTTCCTCACCTTGCCCAAACCCTGCGGCGTCGCCGATGTCGCAACGCAGATCGACGCTCTGCGCCAGATTGAACGCCAATGCGGGCTGGGCCGCGAAATCCCGGTGCATGTGTTGATCGAAACCCACGGCGCCTTGCGCGAGGTCTGGCAAATCGCCGCGCTGCCCGGCGTCGAGTCGCTGGATTTCGGTCTGATGGATTTCGTCTCGGGGCACCACGGGGCCATTCCGGGCGAGGCGATGAAAAGCCCCGGCCAGTTCGAGCATCCGCTGATTGCCCGCGCCAAGTGCGAAATCAGCGCCGCCGCGCTGGCCAACGGCATCGTGCCCTCGCATAACGTGACCACAGAATTGAAGGACATCGCCATCATCCGCGACGACGCCTTGCGCGCCCGCCGGGAATTCGGCTACCTGCGCATGTGGAGTATCCACCCGAACCAGATCGCTCCCATCGTGGACGCCATGCGTCCCGATTTTTCCGAAGTCCAGGCCGCCGCCGACATCCTCTCCGCCGCCCAGGATAAGGATTGGGGGCCGATCCAGCACCACGGAAAATTGCACGACCGCGCCTCCTACCGCTACTACTGGGAATTGCTCAAGCGCGCCGAAGTCACCGGCATGAGCATCCCGGACAAGGTCAGGGGACGGTTTTTTGATCGAGCAGCGTAGGGGGTTCAGAGATACCCCCATCCCCAGACGTTGCTTGCAGCACCGTCGGGTAAATGCGATTGCCCTGTATTCTGTACATGGGGCGATATTCTGCGTAAAATCCACAAATTGTCAGAACACGGCGGCGTTTTGCCGCCGTGTGCGTTTTTATTTCATCCTGCCGGGGGTTGGTATGTCGCTCTCATATGTCATGAATACCTATGCCCGCCTGCCGGTTGCGTTTACGCACGGTCAGGGGACATGGCTTTTCGATGAAACGGGCAAACGCTATCTTGATGCGCTTGCCGGTATTGCGGTCTCGACTCTCGGTCACAATCATCCGCGCCTAGTGGAAGCCATTTCCCGGCAGGCGGGCAGGGTGTTGCATACCTCCAATCTCTACCGCATTCCCTTGCAGGAAGAACTGGCAGCGCGGCTCGCACATCTCTCCGGGATGAATGAGGTGTTTTTCTGCAATTCCGGGCTGGAGGCCAACGAGGCGGCGATCAAGCTCGCGCGTTTTTACGGACACAAGAAAAAAGGGGTCGAGCTGCCGTCGATCATCGTCATGGAGCACGCCTTTCACGGGCGCTCATTGGCAACCCTCTCGGCGACCGCCAACCGCAAGGCGCAGGCCGGGTTCGAGCCGCTGGTTCCGGGGTTCATCCGGGTTCCTTACGGGGAGTTGGATGCGGTGCGCCAGATCGCTTCGCGCAGCCGCGATGTGGTGGCGGTGATGCTGGAAGTCCTTCAGGGCGAAGGCGGCGTCAATACCGTAAGCGATGAATACCTGCGCGCGCTACGCGCGCTGTGCGACGAGCACGGGTGGCTGCTGATCGTCGACGAAGTGCAATGCGGCACGGGCCGCACCGGAAAATGGTTCGGCTGGCAGCATGCGGGCGTGCAGCCTGATGTCATGACGCTTGCCAAGGGGCTTGCCTCGGGGGTTCCCATCGGGGCTTGTCTGACTTCGGGACGGGCGGCCGGGCTTTTCCAGCCGGGCAACCATGGCAGCACGTTCGGCGGCAACCCGCTGGCCTGTGCGGTGGCGCTCACTACGCTCGATGTCATTGTCGAAGAAGGATTGATGGACAACGCGGCGCGCATTGGAGAGGCCATTCGCGCCGGGTTCAGGAAGGCGCTCGAAGGCGTGGCAGGCGTGACGGACATTCGCGGGCGCGGACTGATGATCGGCATCGAACTCGACCGCCCATGCGGTGAACTGGTCATGCGCGCGCTCGACGCCGGATTGCTCATCAACGTGACTGCGGACAACGTGATTCGTCTGTTGCCCGCGCTCATTTTCAGCGACAGCGACGTCAAAGTCCTCGTCGAAGGACTCGCGCCGCTGATTCGTGAATTTCTGTCGCAATGACTGACAGGAGGGAAAACGACAATGACTCCACCCAGACATTACCTGCAATTCAAGGATTTCAGCGCCGAAGAATATGCATACGTGTTTCGGCGTGCGCGCTGGATCAAGGATAAATTCAAACGCTACGAGCCTTACCATCCGCTGTTCGACCGCTCGCTGGTGATGATTTTCGAGAAAGCCAGCACGCGCACGCGCCTGTCTTTCGAGGCAGGAATGCAGCAGCTTGGCGGCTCGGCAATCTACCTCAACACGCGCGATTCGCAACTCGGGCGCGGAGAGCCGATCTTTGACACGGCGCAGGTGATTTCCCGCATGTGCGATCTCGTCATGATCCGCACGTTCGAGCAGTCCACGGTCGAACAACTGGCAGCGGCTTCCCGCGTGCCGGTCATCAATGGGCTGACCAACGAATATCATCCCTGTCAGGTGCTGGCCGATATCTTCACCTTTATTGAGCATCGCGGCCCGATTGCAGGCAAAACCGTCGTCTGGGTCGGGGATCCCAACAACATGTGCAGTACCTGGCTTCAGGCCGCCGAAGTGCTGGATTTCCGCGTCCATATCTCCTCGCCGCCGGGCTATGGCATTCAGCCGGAAAAAATCGGCCTTGCCGGGACGGATCATTTCCAACTGTTCGACAATCCGAAAGACGCCTGTCGGGGTGCGCATCTTGTCACGACCGATGTGTGGACATCAATGGGGTTCGAGGCTGAGAATGAAGCGCGTCGTCAGGCGTTCAAAGGATGGTGCGTCGACTCCGACCTGATGGCCGTGGCTGCGCCGGATGCCGTATTCATGCACTGCCTGCCTGCGCACCGGGGCGAAGAAGTGACCAATGAGGTGATCGACGGCCCGCAATCGCTGGTCTGGATTGAGGCCGAAAACCGCCTGCACGCGCAAAAGGCGCTGATGGAATTCCTCGCGCTGGGCCGCGTCGATGAACAAACCGGGTTTGTTCAGCCCGGCACGAACTGCTGCTGCTGAACACATGAATGGAAGCGAACATGAGCAACGTAAACAAAGTAGTGCTTGCCTACTCGGGCGGGCTGGACACATCGGTGATCCTCAAGTGGTTGCAGGACGTCTACCAATGTGAAATCGTCACCTTCACCGCCGATCTCGGGCAGGGCGAAGAACTCGAACCGGCGCGGCATAAGGCTTTGAAGGCCGGTATCAAGCCGGAAAACATCTTCATCGACGATTTGCGCGAAGAGTTCGTGCGCGATTTCGTCTTTCCCATGTTCCGCTGCAACGCCGTCTATGAGGGCGAATACCTGCTCGGCACCTCCATTGCCCGTCCGCTGATTGCCAAGCGCCAGATCGAAATTGCCCGCGCCACCGGAGCCGACGCCGTGTCGCACGGCGCCACCGGCAAGGGGAATGACCAGGTGCGGTTCGAACTGGGCTACTACGCGCTCATGCCCAACATCAAGGTCATCGCTCCCTGGCGCGAATGGGATCTGCTCTCGCGCGAAAAACTCCTTGCCTACGCTGAACGCCACGATATTCCTATCGAGCGCAAACACCGCGAAGGCGGTTCGCCCTACTCGATGGATGCCAACCTGCTGCACATCTCCTATGAAGGGCGGCATCTCGAAGACCCGGCCGCCGAAGCCGAAGAGGCCATGTGGCGCTGGACGGTTTCCCCGGAACAGGCTCCCGATGCTTGCGAGTACATCGACCTCGAATTCGCCAATGGCGATCTGACCGCGATCAACGGCCAAAAAATGAAAGCCCATGAACTGCTTGCCAAACTCAACGAACTGGGCGGCAAGCACGGCATTGGCAGGCTCGATCTCGTCGAGAATCGCTACGTCGGCATGAAGAGTCGCGGCTGTTATGAAACGCCGGGCGGAACCATTCTGCTCCGCGCTCACCGCGCCATCGAATCCGTCACCCTGGATCGGGAAGTCGCCCATCTCAAGGACGATCTTCTTGCCCGCTACGCCAGTCTCATCTACAACGGTTACTGGTGGAGTCCCGAACGCCGCGCCCTGCAAGCCCTCATCGACCACACTCAGCAGGTCGTCAACGGCTGGGTGCGCATGAAGCTTTACAAGGGCAACGCCATCGTCGTCTCGCGCGACTCCAAAACCGATTCGCTCTTCGATCCGGGCATCGCCACCTTTGAAGACGATCAGGGCGCTTACGACCAGAAAGACGCCCACGGCTTCATCCGCCTGAACGCGCTGCGCATGCGCATCGCCGCCAACGCCCGCATCAAGCGCGGGCAATAACCCGGAGGAGACGCTTGTCATGCCCTCATTCGACATCCTTTCCGAAGTCGACATGGTTGCCCTGCGCAACGCCGTCGATGTGGCCAATCGCAAGATCGGCAACCGGTACGACTTCAAGGGAACCGATGCTCGCGTCGAGTGGAACGACAAGCTGCTCACCCTGTTTGGCGACAGCGATTTTCAGCTCGATCAGATAAAAGACATCCTGCTGCCCGAAATGACCGCGAAAAAGGTCGACATACGCTGTCTCGACTACGGAGATCTACAAAAGGTTTCCGGCAACAAGGTCAAGCGGGAGGTCAAGGTGCAGGTTGGCATCGAACAGGAGTTGGCAAAGAAAATCGTCAAACTCCTGAAAGATGCCAAGCTCAAGGTACAGGCCGCCATTCAGGGAGACGCCGTGCGCGTCTCCGGGGCCAAGCGCGATGTGTTGCAGGAAGCCATTGCGCTGGTGAAGAAGAACATCACCGACTATCCGCTTCAGTACGGGAATTTTCGGGACTGAATCAAACCCGCTCTATTCCATCTCCCGTTTCGGCAACCATAAGCACCCATCCCCGATTTCCGCGAGCACCGCATCGTGCGCGGCCAGTTCTTCGGCTGACGCACGCAGGACTTTCAATGGCAGGCGCTCCGCGCCCAGGGCGAGATTCATGCTGGCGTCGGGTTCCGGCTCTTCTTCCAGCGCCATCATCAGGCTTTCCTGTCCGCGCGTCATCGCCAGATAGACTTCGGCAAGCAGTTCGGCATCGAGCAGGGCGCCGTGCAGGGTGCGGTGGGCGTTGCTGATCCCGAAGCGTTCGCACAGGGCGTCGAGCGAGGCTTTTTTGCCGGGATTCTGCTCGCGCGCCAAGGCCAGGGTGTCGATGACGTTGGCGCTGTCCAATTCCCTGATGACGGGCCGTCCCGCCAGTTTCAGTTCATTGACGAGAAACCCGACGTCGAACGGGGCGTTATGGATGATCAGTTCCGCGCCGCGCACGAAATCCTCGAACTCCTGCGCAATCGCGGCAAATACGCGCTTGTCGGCCAGAAACTCGTTGTCGATGCCGTGCACTGCCCGCGCTTCGGCGGAAATGGAGCGTTCCGGGTTGATGTAGACGTGGTAACGCTTCCCGGTGAATGCGCGGTTGAGCAGCTCGATGCAGCCTATTTCAATGACGCGGTCACCGTTTTTCCAGTCCAGCCCGGTCGTTTCGGTATCGAGGACGATTTGTCTCATGCTTGTTCAGATTCAGAATGGGCAAGACGCGCGGTTTCAATCCCGCGGCGGGCGAGGGCGTCGGCGCGTTCATTGCCGGGATGCCCGGCATGGCCTCTGACCCAACGCCATTCGACGGTGTGATGCGCGGCAATTTCGTCGAGCGCGCGCCAAAGATCGGCGTTTTTCACGGGCGCTTTACCTGATGTCAGCCAGCCGCGCGCTTTCCAGCCGTGTATCCATTCGGAGATGCCTTTTTGCACGTATTGGCTGTCGGTGTACACCTTCACCGTCATCCCCTTGCGCTTGAGTTGTTCGAGGGCGCGGATGACGGCAAGTATTTCCATGCGGTTGTTGGTGGTCTGCGGCTCGCCTCCCCAGATTTCCTTCTCGTGCGCGCCGCTTTTCAAGACCGCGCCCCAGCCGCCGGGGCCGGGATTGCCGCTGCACGCGCCATCGGTGTAAATGTCTATGACTTGCATGTTTCTCCGGTGCTGACCTTGTCTGGCAAAGCGCCGGATTCTCCCAGTTTTTGCGCCACGGCGGGGAGAGTCTTGGCAGGCGCGAGCTTCTCGCGCCAGTTTGGCTGGATGAGACGCGCGCCATAGACGCGCTTGATGCCGTGCAGAATCCACGCCGCTCCACACACGGGCCAGCAGCGTTGGCCAACAGGATCGAGCCATTTCCAGCGCCCCAGCCACTCGGGGGATTCCACCGCCGGCACGTAACAGCCGAATTGGCTGGACTGCACTTCAAAGCCGAGCACGGTCAGCCAGTCGCGCACTTTGGGCGCGGAAAGATAGCGTCCGCGCCACGGCCACCTGTCCCGTGTGTAACGGTGGACATTCCACAGGCTGTATCGGTTGAAGCCGCAGATCACCACGCTGCCTTCGGCCACCAGCACGCGCGCCGCCTCGCGCAGGAGCTGATGCGGCGTGGCGGAAAATTCGAGTTCATGGGCAAGCACCACCAGATCGAGGCTGGCGCCGGCAAACGGCAACGCCGCCTCATTGCACGCCACCGTGAGGCGGGACGACGACCCTGCGCTGTTCTCGGCGCTTTGCGCCGTGCGGACCGCGCAGACATGCAGCGGCATACGGCTGGCCCGTAGCAGATTGACCTCGGCAAGTCCAACCTGGAGCGCGTTGTAACCAAAAATGTCGGCAAGCAGGACATCGAGCCGCGCCTGTTCCCAGGCGATCAGATATTCGCCGAGCGGCGTCCGTAACCATGACGGCATGACAGAATCCGTTTCAATATTCACGGCAGCAATAGGATAATGACAATTCTTCTCGTCCATGATAGCGGGTATGCGCCATCATTCCATTTTTGTTCAACCACATCCGCCAATCCATTCATGTCCGCTTTCAATGTCACTCCGCTTCCCTTTGGTCGCGACAACTACATCTGGCTCATCGACAACGGCCGCGCCGCGGCGCTGGTCGATCCGGGCGAGGCCATGCCTGCGCTTCTAGCACTGAAAGAAAACCAGCTCGAACCCGCCGCCATCCTGCTGACTCATCACCACAATGATCATACCGGCGGCGTCAGGGAGATTGTCGCCCATTATCCCGGAGTTCCGGTATACGGCCCGCGCAGGGAAGACATCGCCCACGTCGATCATCAGGTCGAACATGGAGACAACCTGTTCATTGAGGCGCTGGGGCTCGCATTGCAGGTCATCGGCGTGGCAGCCCATACGCGCGGCCATGTCGCCTATCTCGGCCACGGCATGCTGTTTTGCGGCGACTCGCTTTTTTCGGCTGGATGTGGCCGCATCTTTGAGGGGTCGCCGTCCGATCTCGACCTCGCACTCGGACGTCTGGCCCGGCTCAGCGACGACACAAAAGTGTACAGCGCCCATGAATACACGCTCGCCAATCTTGCCTTCGCCCGCGCCGCCGAACCGGAAAACGCCGCGCGTGATCGTTATGCGGAACATTGCGAAACCCTGCGCAGGCAGGGCAAGCCTACACTGCCAAGCACGATTGGCATCGAGCGGGCCATCAACCCGTTCCTGCGCACCGACGTAGAAAACGTCATCAATTCGGTGACGGCGCATTGCAGCGGCGCGCGCCCAATCAACATGCAGACCTGCCTGGCCGCCTTACGGGCCTGGAAGGACGTGTTCCAGGGCTGAGGTCACCCTCGTCTCGCAACGACCCGTCCGTTGAATTCCACGCCGGGACCGACCACCCGGATGACGCCCTTGATCTGTTTGACCTGGTTCCGTCCGGATTCCTTGGCATGGTAGAGCGCATCGTCGGCTGCCTTGATGAGCGCGGAAATACCCGTTTCACTGTCCTTGGGCGGGATGATGCTGGCCACGCCGATACTGACGGTTACAATCGGCGCCACCAAAGACCACGCGTGGTCAACGTGTAACGCGGCGATGCACGCACGCATGTCCTCGGCAACCGCCAGCGCCCCTTCCGGATCGGTGTCGGGCAGGATCACGGCGAATTCTTCGCCGCCGTAACGCGCCACCAGGTCATCCTGCCGCCGTGTTCTTTCCTGTAGCGTGTGGGCGACGATCTTGAGACATTCATCGCCCATCTGATGACCATAATGGTCGTTGAACAGCTTGAAGAGATCGACATCGACCACCAGTAGCGAGAGCGGCAAGGCCGAACGTGAACAACGCCGCCACTCGCGCAACAGGGTTGCGTCGAAACACCTGCGGTTGGCGATGCCGGTCAGGCTGTCGATCGCGGACAGGCGTTGCAGTTGATCGTTGGCTTTCCGGAGCTTGTCCTGGGTCTTGCGCAGCGACTCGCGCATCTGCGCCATCCGGCGCATGGCGTTGATCTTGGCCTTGAGCACGACTTCGGAGACGGGTTTGATCAGATAGTCGTCGCCGCCAGCATCAATTGCGCATTGCAGATCGTTTTCGTCGGTGCGCGCCGTCAGAAAGATGATGGGCGTCCACCAACCATGATATTTCTCGAAACGGCGAATGCAGCGCGCCACTTCGAAACCGTCAATTCCCGGCATGATGATGTCGAGCAGTATCAGATCCGGCCGTTCCCGCCTGAACATCTCCAACCCTTCCTCGCCAGAATTCGCATGCAGCGCCGACAATCCCATGTTGGTCAGCCAACTGCATACTACTGTCGCACTGGTGATGGTGTCTTCGATAATCAGGACTTTCATGACATTAGAATGAATAAACAACTCTGTCACCGGTTCATCGAACATCCTACCAAGAGGAACCGGACTGTGAATCTTTTTTCACCATAATAGCGTACAAGTTTAACGATTTTGGTCTGATATGCTTGGATATAAATAAATATTATAAGAGCTGAACGGTATTGATTCAGATTGATGTGTTGCCCGCCTGCGCCGATGGCGCTGGAAGGGCGGTCAGCCGGTCGCCCCTGCCTGTGCGGGATTAAAAAACCACTCTGATTCAATTGTTATTTGCCCGGCCCTTGATTTATCCGGGCAAGCGGATATGTGTATAGCCAAAAGAAAAGCATGCGGTTGTCAGGCTGTTACCAGATGACACCGCACGATATGCCCGCAGTCGAGTTCCCGTGCAACCGGGAACATCGTGCGGCAGGCATCAGTAGCCAATTCACAGCGCGGATGAAAATGACACCCTGTCGGCGGCTTCAATGGCGACGGCGGCTCCGCCGCCGCGCCGGGTTTCGCCATGCCCGCGCTTGCTTCCGCATCGACGCGGGGCACGGCAGCCAGGAGCATCCGGGTATAGGGATGAACGGGCGCATCCAGCACGCGCGCCGCCGGGCCTTGCTCGACGATGCGGCCAAGGTACATCACGGCCACTTCATCGGCCATGTAACGCACAACCGCCAGATTATGCGTAATGAACAAATAGGCCAGTCCCCGCTCTCGTTGCAACGCGCACATCAGGTTGAGCAACTGTGCCTGCACGGAAACATCGAGCGCGCTCGTGGGTTCGTCGCAGATGATGATCCGGGGAGAAACCGCCAGCGTGCGGGCAATGGCGATACGCTGCCGCTGGCCCCCGGAAAATTCGTGCGGATAACGCCAGCGCATCTCCGGTGAGAGGCCGACCCGTTCGAGGAGCTCATCCACGACACGCCGCCGCTCTCTCGCGATGCCGCCGACGCCCAGGCTCACCATGCCTTCTTCGAGAATGTCGCCGATACAAAGCCTTGGATTGAGCGACGCAAACGGGTCCTGAAACACCATTTGCACCGCGCGCCGCATGCCGCGCACGGCTACATGATCGTTGAAACGCAACGGTGCGCCATCGAATGTCACTTCCCCCATCGTTGGCTGCGTCAGTTGCAGGATGGCGCGCCCTACAGTCGTTTTTCCGCAGCCGGACTCGCCCACCAACGCGAGTGTATGCCCCGCCTCCAGACGCAAGCTGACGTCGTCCACTGCCCGCACCCATCCTACTGTGCGCCGCAGCAGCCCCTTCTTTACCGGGAAATGCACGGCCAACCTGCTGACTTCGAGCACCGGCGAGCCGCAAGCAACGGATGTCGTTACCGCCGCCGCCTCGGCAACCTGCCGACGTGGAGGCGTTTCAGCGCCGCCCTCATAAAGATGGCAACGCACATTGCGTCCTTCCACCGCGCTCCAGTCAGGCGCGTCCATCCGGCAACGCTCAAACGCGCGCGGGCAGCGGGAAGCGAAACGGCAGCCGGTAAAACCCTTATCGAACGAGGGCACTACGCCCGGCAGGGCATCGAGCATCTTCCCGCGCACCGCGCAGTCGGGCAGGGCGGCAAAGAGTCGTTGTGCGTAGGGATGCAGCGGCGCGGCGAAAAAATCTTCCCGCGATCCCGTCTCGATCAATTCCCCGGCATAGAGCAGGCCGACGCGGTGCGCCATGCGCGCCACCACGCCGAGATCGTGCGTAATCAGCAGCATTGCCATGCCGCGTTCCGCCTGGAGACGGGCGAGCAAATCCAGTACCTGCGCCTGAATCGTGACATCGAGCGCCGTGGTGGGTTCGTCGGCGATCAGCAACTCGGGTTCGCCGGCCAGCGCCATTGCAATCATCACCCGCTGCTTCATTCCGCCCGAAAACTGGAACGGGTAATCATCGAGCCGCTCCTGCGCGGCGGGAATGCCAACCTCTTCGAGCAGGCGGCGCGTCTCAATCCTGGCCGTCTCGCCCCTGAGGCCGCGATGCAGCGCCAGAACCTCGCCGATCTGGTCGCCGATGGTCATTACCGGGTTGAGGCTGGTCGCGGGTTCCTGGAAGATCATGCCGATCCGCCCGCCACGCACCCGCCGCATGCGCGACTCGGGCAGAGCCAGCAATTCTTCTCCGCCCAAAACGACTCGTCCGCCACTGATTGCCGCCGCCTCGGGCAATAGGCGCGCAATGGCAAGCGCGGTCATCGACTTGCCGCAACCCGATTCGCCGAGCAGCGCAAAAGTCTCCCCCGGTCTGATCGACAATCCAACCCTCTCGACCGGACGCACGGCGCTTTGCGCGCCGCGTATCGTTACCGTGAGTCCTTCGACTTCGAGCAGGGGCGCACGCGCCGAATCACTCATGGTCTGCTATCCGCCCGAACCGGCGCCTCGTTCAATGAATGAGGCGCGTGTCGGACTCATGATGATGGTCGTCGTCTTCACCGTGAACGTGGCCGTGAGCGAGTTCTTCCTTTGTTGCGGCGCGCACCTCGGCGACGGTCATATCGAAAATCAGCGCCATACCGGCGAGCGGATGATTGCCATCGACCACGACCTTGCCATCGGCGATATCCGTGACGCGATAAAGCGCCTCACCGGCGTCGCTGACCCGCTCGAAAGTCATGCCGACCTCGGCATCCTCCGGGAACATATCGGCATCCTCGACCGCCACCAGTTCCTCGTCGTAATCGCCGAAGGCATCTTCGGGCTGCAACTTGATCTTGAGGCTCTCTCCGACTTTCTTGCCGTGCAGGGCTTCTTCCAGTTTCGGAAAAATCCCGTCATAGCCGCCGTGCAGATAAACAAGGGGCTGACGGCCATCATCAATGACGGTTCCGTCGGGATCTGTCACCGTGTAATGGAGTGTGACAACACAATTTTTAACGATTTCATTTTGCATGGCGCAGGATTCATCCTTTGGTTGAATACTTGAACATAACGCAGCACGGCCCTCGACTCAAGGGCCGCAATCTACGCGTCTTCAATCTACACATCTTCAATCGCCAGCACTACTCATAGCGTACTGCCACGATTTCCACTTCCCGCATGCCCGACGGACTCATAAAGCGCACCACATCGCCTTCGCGCGCCTTGAGCAGCGCGCGGGCAAGAGGCGAAACCCAACTGATTTTGCCCGTGGAAACATCGGCCTCGTCGATCCCGACGATCTGCCAAACCTGCTCAGTGGCATCATGATCGTCCGCATCGCAGAGCGTTACCTTTGCGCCGAAAAATATCTGATCGCATTGTCCGCGCGCGCACGGGTCGACGACCTCGGCATTGTCGATGCGCCCGATCAGGAAGCGGACGCGGCGGTCGATTTCGCGCAAGCGTTTCTTGCCGTAGATGTAATCGCCGTTTTCCGAGCGATCGCCATTTCCGGCGGCCCAGGCCACGGTTTCCACGATTCTCGGACGTTCGACGCGCAAGAGCTCATCGAGTTCAGTGCGCAGAGCCTGATAGCCGTGCGGAGTCATGTAGTTCTTGCTGCCTGGAGGCAGTCGCAGTGAGGGCTGGAGCGATTCTTCGTCGTCTCCATCCCCGGTTTCCTTGACGAAAGCTTTGTTCATGATCGGTTCTGCCGGGCGCAGGAGAAAAAATTCGGGCGTTACATACTTGATCCCCTCCCCCGCCAGCGGGGAAAGAAGACCGATTCCCTCCCCCGCTTGGCGGGGGAGGGTCAGGGTGGGGGCAAACAATCTTAAACGCTTCTTTGCCGGGTGGCGATTGTTTTCCCGGCGGTGGACACATACCATAGCGGTTGGGGAAAAAAGCCCGTCGATGTGCCAGAGGCCAAATGATGAACGACGAAATATTCGATACAGCAGCAACCCTGCGCGAGCGTCTTGCTCGCCTGCATGACGAACACCATGATCTGGACGAAGCCATCGCCCGCCTGGACGACACATCCAGCACCGATGAACTGCTCGTCCGGCGAATGAAAAAACGCAAACTTGCCCTCAAGGATCGCATTGCCGCGCTCGAACGCCTACTCGAACCCGACGATCTGGCCTGAAGGCCGTCAGGCGCGCTGACAACAGCCCGCCGCAAGGCGGGAGGCGTTGGCGTGCCTACCGTTGGCTGCACTCTTTCAGTGCTGCACAGCCATCATGACTCCGCTCAAACGGACTCAGGACGAAATTTTCTTCCGAGCGGTATCGAGTTACCCCGGTTTTGTCGGTCGAAGAATTGAAGATGCAGAAAGGGGGGCTTGAAGCCCCCCCTTTCACATCCCTTGCAGGAAAGATCAAAAAACCGGACTACAGACTCTTACGCCGACGGCGAGCCACGGCGCCAATCAATCCGAGACCGGCCAGCATCATCGCGTAGGTTTCAGGCTCTGGAATCGTCGGGGGAGGAGGGGGGATCACAGGCGGGGGCGGTATATTGCGTCCGATGTTTGTCATCCTTATCAGAACATCATTCTTGTCATTGTCATATCCAGGAGGAACGGTATTGCCATAGTTATCCTCAAGGCCAAGCAGCGTCTGAGGGCCAAGCGGCGTCTGATTGTAATTGTAAGTGACCTGATCGCTGCCGCTTCCGCTGTGATACCACCTTTGCGGATAGTGACTCAGGTCTTGCCACTTGAAGATCAGTTCAACCGCGCTGGAGTTGATGTTGTCATATACGAAGGAATACCGGTCGCCCGGAACGGGATTCAGATCCGAAGTGCCGGGAACAAGGTATGCGATGTCATCAGGCTGTGTGCCCCCGCTCTGGAAGAGTTGTTTCCAGTCATTGACAATGATTCCGTTAGCGTCGATTGCGGCGACCCAGACGACAATGGTGTCATATGCGTAGGACTGATGCCGCATATCCCCATAAGTGAATATGACCGGTTGACTGGTATCCTGAATGTATAGATCTATCCCCCAGGAAGAGTAATTGGTAGCAGCCGCTGCCGACGTAGCGCACATGGCGCCCAGTGCAAGAAGCGACGCAGAAAATAACTTGTTCATAGCTGAATCTCCTGTTGAAACAGATAACCGTCCGGCAGCAAGGCCGCGCTAAAACTATAGAGAACAAGCAAGAATCATTCCTGATTCATATGTTGATGATTTTTTAAAATGTTTTGGTATTGATGAAATCAATGTGTAAAAAATTTCGACTCATTTTTGCATATCTATTAATAAAGTCTGACGAAAATACGTATACAGCCGAAACATTCTTCATCGACAACCCGATCCTATCGCTCGAAGAATCTCCGGTATACGTGAAAAGGGGGCTTCAAGCCCCCCTTTACAACCCTTGCAGAAAACCGGATTACAGGCTCTTACGCCGGCGGCGAGCCACGGCGCCAATCAATCCGAGACCGGCCAGCATCATCGCGTAGGTTTCCGGCTCCGGAACCACGGGCGGAGGCGGCGGAGGCGGAATCACAGGTGGGATCACAGGCGGAATCGTAGCTCCGACGTTTGTTATCTGTATCAAAACGTCATTATAGTCCCAAGGGCCAGACTGATGGGTATCCTCAAGACCAAGCATCGCCCGATTGCCGCTGTAATAAGTGACCTGGGTTTGCGTATTGTTCGTGACGCTGTAAAACGTCTTTCCCGTATCCTGATCTTTCCACTTGAAAACAAGCTCAACCGCGTTGGCGCTGGGGGTATATATGAAGGAATAGATGTCGCCTGGGACTCTGGGCAGGTCCGAAGGGTAGCCGTTGAGACTGCCAAGCTTTGCGATGTCATTTGTAGTGCCTACGCTCCAGAAGAGCGTCTTCCAGCCATCGACAAAGTTTCCACTAGCGTCGATTGTGGCGACCCAGACGACATTGTTGTCCTGTGCGTAGGACTGATGCCACTGGTCCCCATAAGTGAATATTACCGGCGCACTGGTATCCTGGATGTACAGGTGCCCACCCAGTACGGTGTTGGCAGCAGCCGACGTGGCGCACATGACGCCTAACGCAAAAAGCGACGCAGAAAATAACTTGTTCATAGCTGAATCTCCTGTTGAAGCAGATAACCGTCCGGCAGCAAAGGCCGCGTTAAAAACTACAGAAAACAAGCAATAATCATTCCTGAATCACATGTTGATGATTATTAAAAGATTTTAGTATTGATAAAATGGATATGTAAAAAATTCCGACACATCTTGTTCTCGTCCCGCCCCCATCCCGGCTTGCCCAGGGCTGGCTTTGCATAGCCAGCCCGCTCGGGCAGCGCAGAGCAGTGCTCTGCGAAACCCTGCCCTCGCCCCCCGCGGGCGGGGGAAGGAGTCTGATCAAAGCCAGCCCTGGACGGGTTAGGGTGGGGGCAACAGCGTGAGAGGGCCAGGGAAAACCAGATTACTGCCCCTTGCGCCGATGGCGCGCCACGGCGGCAATCAAGCCGAGACCAGCCAGCATCATCGCGTAGGTTTCCGGTTCGGGAATCGCGGGCGTGTTGGAAAAAGAAAGCGGCCCAAGGAAAACGGCGCTGTCGCCCCACCAGCCGACGTTGGGTTCACCGCACACGGGTTTGGGGTAGTTTGGAAAATACAGATAGGTGAAAGTATCTATGTCGGCGACGGCAATGCTGATCGTGTGCTCGACGCGACCCGGATCGAGCTGCGCAAAAATCGAATATTGCGCGGTTTTGCCCGCATATCCATAGTCATTTTCGCCATCCGTGAAGTAATCCACCTGCCTGGCATTGACGGACGAGCCGTCCGGGAGTTTGGCGTAGTTCACTCCGTCGACGAAAAAGCCGAAAACATCCCCATAGACATACAACAGCGGATCAATAAGGCTCGCGTTATAGCTGGCATATTCATCCGTCGCGAAAACGAAACTCGTCGAAACGGTATTCAGGGAAGGGTCGTTGACCGTGAACGAGAATGTCAGAACAGCCATGTCCCGAACCTTATTGGGAGTGACCCCGGCAAGTTCGGCCAGACCGACGGCAACCGGGTCGTCATAGGAAGTTGGCCCCGATTCCATTTTGCCGCCTTCGAGCTTTCTTTTGTAATACCACTCGGGAGTATGAGAAATGACACTCCCGGAACTCATGGTAATACGGCCATCCGAGGTGACGCCGGCCTGGTACATCTTGTTGCCGTGAAACTCTACGCTTCCAGGAACAATAGTGATGCCGCTGTCGGGGCCGAGAAGCGCTGCAATCAGATTCTGCTCCGGCGTCCAGGATGTCGTGACGGACGGCGGGGCGGCATGCGCAGAAGAGACTGCCAGCATGATGGCTGATCCAAGAACCAGCGATGAGATTTTCCGTGGATTCATTAAATACTCCTTTCAAGGCATTGTTGAGGTTATTGAACGTAGCTCCGATACTGCGGATCGAGCTTTTTCAAAGACGCACCCTGATCTCAGCAAAAAGCATGCCTGATTTGTAACTTGTTAATTATTAAAACAGTTTGAGTTTCTGAAAAATAGAGTTGTAAATAATTCTGACTCATTTTGAGATATTTATTAATTAAACTTATAATAAATCACATATATAACAAATAAAGAAATAGAACGATTTTTATGGAAGATTTGTATATAAAGCGAGGCATTTATCAGAAACTTCTATATGGCCCTGCATCCAATGCTTGTCATGCTGCGCGAAGTCGCAGCATCCACGCGGCGTCTGCGTTTCGCTCTGCGCTGCAAAGACGGAGTGAGCTCTGTCATTCTCAAAACGACAACAATAATGCTCGTCGTCATTCTGCGCGTAGCGAAGCGTAGTCGCAGAATCCAGACGCTGCATGGATTCCGCGACTACGCGCGGAATGACGGGGTGCCACGATAATTTATCGTTTGAAGTGAAAATGGAATTAGGCGGCGTATTTTTTAGATTGAAACCGGAGCAACCTGCCTGCCGGGAGAAGAGTTTCCGCGCCAATGCAAAAAGGGAGGCTTGCGCCTCCCTTCCATGCATCCCTTGAGGGAAAAAACGTCAGGAAACCAGATTACGGGCTATTGCGGCGGCGGTGAGACACGAGTGGACACTTGCGGCGGCTGCGAGACACGAGGCCAACCATGCCGAGACCGGCCAGCATCATCATGTAGGCTTCCGGCTCGGGAATCGCAGGAGTAGCAGGAGTATCAGGATTAATCAGACGCCCAGTGGCTCCAACGTTTGTCATCGTGACGAAGGCATCATTGAAGTCCCAGCTCTTGCCTGGGATTCCGGCTGCTCCGTCCTCATGCTCAAAACCGATCGTTGACCAGGTATTTTTATCCCCATTGGCGCTATTGTCATAAGTGACAAAGGTGTACGGCAAGATCGAGCCGGGGTTGTTGAGTCCGAGCGCGTCACTGTAGTACGTCTTCCCCGTGTTCTGATTGGTCCACTTGAAGACCACCTCATAAGCGTCGGCGCTGGCCTGGTATAAAAGGTTGTTGGCGGTGCCGGGTTTCAACAGAGCGGGATTGATAACCGTTGACAGTACTACGCCGGACTGGTTGGGAGTCATGTCGGGAATGAAGAGGAAGATATCCATCCAGTCGTCGACCATATTTCCGTTGCTGTCAATTGTGCCGATTGATACGATAGTGGAATGAATTGAGTAGGCCACTCCCGGGGTGCCGTATTGCCCGGCAAACAGCGTGATCGGCATATTGGGATCTTGGATATAAAGATGCCCGCCAAATGCAGGATCAGAGGCAGCAGCCGGTGTGGTGACCATGGCACCGAATGCCAAGAGTGATGCAGAAAGTAGTTTTGTCATAAGGGTTTTCCTTTGTGAGAAATTACCGATTCTTTGTCTTCTCGCAAGAGATAAGCCAAAGCGGAATAGGTAATCCTATCAAGAAATAAAATAAATCCCCCCTCATTGATTACAAGAAGCGTGTTTATTTTCACAAAATAAAGATCTTAATAATGATGACATAAGCTGTTATTTTAAAATAACAAATAAAGGTATATCGGATTGTACGTATACATTTTGCAATATGTATAATCTTTTATAGTGAAAACACATATACACCCAAAAATATTCATGATAGATTTACTCATAAGAAAGGGGGCTTGCGCCCCCTTTTACATCCCTTGCAGGAAAAGTCAGAAAATCAGATCACTGGCTCTTGCGACGGCGATTCATGGCGCCAATCAAACCAAGACCGACCAGCATCATCGCGTAGGTTTCCGGTTCGGGAATCGCTGGTGTCGTCAGATACGGCGACGTAGCGCCAACGTTCGACGCCGAAATGGTCAGACCGCTCCAGTTCGAGGCGCCGCCGCCAAGATCCCACAGATTGATCTGCGCCTGTTGCCCTCGGTCGCTGTAAGTGACCTGGGTATACGTGGCGGGGGGACCATTCATCAGCACGTCGCTGCCAAACTCGTTTTTCCCATCCCAGTCGTGCCACATGAAGACCAGTTCAACGGCGCCGGCGCTGGCGTTGTATATGAAGGAATGATCTTTGCTGTTACCCACGACAGGCAGGGTGGAACTGCCGGGGACGAGTGTTGCGCTGCCGGACGGCGAACCCTGGCTCAGAAAGAGCTGTGTAAAGTGATCTACAAAGTTCCCGTTGGCGTCGACCGTGCCGATAAATACAACATGAGAATTCGTCGAAAAGAACTGAAGATTTCCATCGAGCCCCCCATATGTGAGCACTATGTCCTTATTGATGTCCTGGATGTAGAGATGCCCTCCTGGTACGGGGCTGGCCGCAGCGGGCGCGGCGAATATGAAGCTCAATGCCAGAAGTGAGGTTGGAAGCAGTTTTGACATGATGGAATACTCCTTTTTGGTTGACAAAATAACCGTTTAATTGCGAATCTACGCTAAAACGGCAAGGAATATAAAGCAAAATCCTTGCCTGAATTGTATGTTAATGATTATTCAGGGATGTGCAAGCATTAGCGAAATAAGAGTGTAAAAAATTTCGACTTTTTTGATATTAGTTTAATAAATTAAATTTATTAAAAGATAGATATAAATAAAACAAATGCCTAGTTGTTTATTATTAAAACAACAAAATAGAGGAAATTGAGTATATATAATAAGGGCAACCTTCATGGTTGCCCTGTGTAGTTCACGCCGGATATTGATCCGGCGCTTCGATTAAGCAAAATATTTGCGTAATGATGATATGTCGGCCATCTTGTGACCTTCGACATTGGTTATCGGGATATCGCCTCGGTCAACTTTTTGTTGTAAAACGCTTAGTGAAATTCCTGTCAGATCAGAGAAGCGTTCCAGATAAATCAAGGGAACCAAAACAGGGGAGGCGTGTCTATCCTGGCTTGTCTCGTTATTGCATTGGGGTAAAGCCTTGTGCATGAAGCTATCAATTATCATGTTCATCAGGTGCTTCTCCTACATTGTGTTATGTCGGTACCTTATAATACGGCAGCGTAGAAAGAAGCTTGAGGAAGCTTTTCACAATTCTTGACCGCTCGGGTTGGGTTATTCACTCTTTGATAAGCTCAGGGTGAATGGAGTGAGTAAGTAGTTTCCGAAATAAAATAAGCTTGGAGTGAATGGGGTGTATAAGTAGTTTCCGAAATAATAATGGGTAAATTGGAACTTATCGTGGTTTATCAGAGCGGTTTTGATTCATTCGCGTGTGGGGGAGGGTCAGGGGGGGTTCCCCCATCCCGGCCTTCCCCCGCACGCGGGGGAAGGAGTACGGGTGCGCCCCTACCGTGTGCGGGGGAAGATCAGCCGGATCAGCGTTTCGGCAGCAGAACCTGCGCTTCGCCGACGGTGACTTCGGTCCCGTCGACCGTGCATACGGTGGAAAGCGTCACGCGGCGCTTGTCGGCTTCGAGAGCCGTGATGGTGACGCGGGCGACGACGGTGTCGCCGATGCGTACCGGCGCCTTGAATTTTACCGACTGCGAGAGGTAAATCGCGCCAGGGCCGGGCAATTTGGTGCCGATGACGGCCGAGATGTGAGAGACCGAAAGGATGCCGTGGGCGATGCGACCCTTGAACATGGTACTGGCGGCAAATTCCTCGTCGACGTGTACGGGATTGATGTCACCGGAGGCTCCGGCAAAGGTGAGGATGTCGGCTTCGGAAACGGTGCGGCCGATGGAGGCGGTCTGACCCACCTTCAGATCTTCAAAGTTGTAGAGATAGACTTCGGAAAAATCTCGCGCCATGACGGTGCTCCTCCTGTGATGGTTTTTCCGGCGGCGTGCCGGAAAACTGAAAGCATAGCGCATCAATGCGCGGCGAACATGCGTCTCGCGCAATCTCCGCCATATGGCTATGTTGCGCGAGACAAAACATTGCTTGGCGCCGAAGGCGCCCCAAGGCCGTATCGAGGAATCCCCTGCCTTCAGGCAGGGGTGACTCAAAAACCAAAAGGCGAACCTTGGAGAGGTTCGCCTTTTGAGCGCGGCTGCCGGATTCTTCGATGCGATGCAACGAACTCGCGGCTGCGGGCGTTATCTCAGCTTGATTTCCTTGTACGGCACGTGCTTGCGCGCAACCGGGTCGTATTTCTTGAATTCAAGCTTTTCGGGCGTGGTGCGCTTGTTTTTGGACGTGGTGTAGAAGTGACCTGTACCGGCGGTCGATTCCAGCTTGATTTTTTCGCGTGGGCCTTTAGAAGCCATGGCCGTCTCCGTTCTGTGTGAGGTTAGATTTTTTCGCCACGGGTGCGCAGCTCGGCAACGACGGCATCGATCCCTTTCTTGTCGATGGTGCGTAGCGCCGCGTTGGTGACGCGCAGGCTGATCCAGCGGTTTTCGGCCTCGGACCAGAAGCGGTGATTTTGCAGGTTGGGAAGAAACCGGCGCTTGGTCTTGTTGTTGGCGTGGGAGACGTTGTGTCCCGCCATGGGCTTTTTACCGGTGACCTGACAGACGCGAGCCATTGTGTGCTCCTTGGATCTTGATTGAAATCATAAACATTAGATTTTAGCGCAGAAAAGAATTCATAGCAAGCCCCGCTCTACGAACGACAGCGGCGCGCCGTGCGCGGGGACGACGAAGTGATCGAGCACCTTGACGTCGATCAGCGCGAGCGCGTCGCGCAGATCGCGCGTGATGAATTCATCCGAGCGGCTGGGTTCGCACGCGCCCGAAGGGTGGTTGTGCGCAAGGACGACGGCGGCGGCATTATGCCGCAGAACGAGCTTGACGACTTCCCTCGGGTAGACGCTGGTCTGGTTCAACGTGCCGCGAAAGAGGTCGACGGCTTCGATCAGACGATGACGGGCATCCAGCAGCAGGATGCAGAAAGTTTCATGGGGCAGGTGGGCCATGCGCAGTTGCAGCCAGTCCCTGAGTTCCGTGGGCGAACCGAACAGGGCGCCTTCGGTCAGGCGTTCGGCAAGCGCGCGGCGGGCCAGTTCCATCACCGCCTGGAGTTGGGCATACTTCGCCAGCCCCATGCCGGGTATCGAGGCGAATTCTTCTGCGCAGGCGTTGCACAGCCTGTTCAGTGTGCTGAAATGATCGAGCAGGGTGCGGGCGAGATCGACCGCGCTTTGACCTTTTATGCCAACGCGCAGGAAAATCGCGAGCAGTTCGGCGTCGGTGAGCGCCTGTGCGCCCCGTGCAAGCAGTTTTTCGCGAGGGCGTTCGTCTGCGGGCCAGTCGGTGATTGCCATGACAGGGAGATTGGAGAAGGAAATGCCGGATTATACACACGTCATTGACGGATTGCGTGGACGCAGGATCGTGCTCGGCGTGAGCGGCGGTATCGCGGCATACAAGTCCGCCGAACTTACGCGCGCCCTCGGACGGTTGGGGGTGGATGTCCATGTGGTGTTGACCGAAGCCGGGGCGCGTTTCGTGACCCCGATGACTTTTCAGGCGTTGTCGGGCAACCGGGCGTGGTCGGGACTCCAGGACGAGAAAATGGAAAATGCCATGCCGCACATCAGCCTCGGGCGTGGGATGGATGCCATTCTCGTGGCTCCGGCAAGCGCCAATTTTATTGCCCGTCTGGCTGCGGGCATGGCCAATGATCTGTTGTCGACGCTCTGTCTGGCGCGCGATTGCCCATTGCTCGTCGCTCCCGCAATGAACCGCCAGATGTGGGAGAACCCGGCCACCCAACGCAACGTGGCGACGCTCCAAGCCGACGGCATCACCGTCCTCGGCCCTGATGTGGGCGAGCAGGCATGCGGCGAAATCGGGCCGGGACGGATGCTGGAGCCTGATGCGCTGTGCGAGGCGCTGCTCGCTTTCTTCACGCCCAAACTGCTGGCCGGGCGCAAGGTGGTTCTGACGGCGGGGCCGACGTTCGAGGCCATCGACCCGGTACGCGGCATCACCAATTCCAGTTCGGGCAAGATGGGATATGCGCTGGCAACAGCCTGCGCGCGGGCCGGGGCCGAGGTCACGCTGGTGAGCGGGCCGGTGGCGTTGCCTGCGCCCGCAGGCGTGCGGCGCGTCGAGGTGATGAGCGCCTTGCAGATGCGCGATGAAGTGTTCAAGGCGATTTCCGGCGTGGATGTATTCATCGCCGTGGCGGCGGTGGCCGACTATCGCCCGGCGGAGGCGGCCGTGCACAAGCTCAAGAAATCGGACGCGGCGATTCATCTCGAACTCGTTCCGAATCCGGACATTCTCGCCGAAGTCGCCGCCTTGCCGCAGCCGCCGTTCTGCGTGGGTTTCGCTGCCGAGAGCCGGGACCTCGACGCCTACGCCGAGGGCAAGCGGCGAGCCAAGCGCTTGCCCATGCTGGTGGGCAATCTGCTCGACAATGGGCTGGGCGGCGATGAAAACACCGTCGTCATTTTTGATGAAGAAGGCCGTCATCCGCTGCCGCGCGCGCCCAAAACTTTCGTTGCGCGCCAGATCGTCGAGCGCATCGCACATTTATTACCGAAGAATTGAACCGGATACTGAAGGAGAACACATGCACTGTATCGACATCAAACTGCTCGATTCCCGCCTGCGCGAAGCGCCTCCGGCTTACGCCACGGCCGGTTCCGCCGGTCTCGATCTGCGGGCCTGTCTGGACGCGCCGGTGACGCTGCGTCCGGGCGAAACCACGCTGGTTCCCAGCGGCATCGCCATCCATCTTGGCGATTCCGGTCTGGCTGCCATCGTGCTGCCGCGATCCGGGCTTGGGCACAAGCATGGCATCGTGCTCGGTAATCTGGTCGGATTGATCGACTCCGACTACCAGGGGCAGGTCATGGTGTCCGTGTGGAATCGCGGAGCCGAGGCGTTTACCATCGAACCGATGGAGCGCATTGCGCAACTCGTGGTCGTCCCCGTCGTGCAGGCCGGATTCAACATCGTCGATGAATTTACTGCCAGCGATCGCGGCGAAGGCGGTTTTGGCAGCACCGGCAAGCATTGAAGGGGTTGAATCATGGCCGCGGGCATCCCCACCGGCGTGCATGTCCTGTGCGAACACGAAGGGCGCGTTCTGCTGCTGCGTCGCGCGGGAACCGGGTTTTTTGACGGCCTTTATAGTCTGCCGGGCGGGCACGTCGAACAGGGCGAATCCATCTTTCAAGCGGCGGCGCGAGAACTGGAAGAAGAAACCGGCCTGCGGATCAGTCCTGACGATCTCGGCTGGCTCGGCATCATCCATCGCCGCTCCGACACCAACCGTATCGACTTTTTCCTGCGCGCGTTGCGCTGGCAGGGCGAACCTATTTTGCGCGAACCGGACAAATGCAGCGCGTTGGGATGGTTCGCGCGCGAAGAGTTGCCGGAAAATATCGTGTCATACGTGAAAGTGGCGCTGGAAACCGGGAAATGTGCGGGGGAGGGGGGGTGGATGCGGGAGTTGGGATGGTAGGGGGCGACGGCTCTTCTGCATTCCTCTGCCGCACCAGGCAGGCAAGGTATAGAATGCGCAGTTAGGGCAGGCGGGCGCGGAACCACACAAAACCCGCCATGAACTCACACAGCACACCAAAAACGGGAGAGGGTAAAGCCATGTCATCCGAACAACCAACCATCGTCTACACCATCACCGACGAAGCTCCAATGCTGGCAACAGCGGCTTTTCTGCCGGTGGTGCGCGCTTTTGCCGCGCAGGCGGACATCCATGTGGCCGAGGCCGATATTTCCCTGGGCGCACGCATTCTCGCCGAATTTCCCGATGACCTCGACGACGCTCAGAAAGTGCCCGGCGCCCTTTCCGAACTCAGCCAACTGACCCTGCGTCCCGAGGCCAACATCATCAAACTGCCCAATATCAGCGCCTCGGTTCTCCAACTGGTTGCGGCCATCCGCGAATTGCAGGGCAAGGGTTACAGGATTCCCGACTATCCGGCGAATCCGCAGAGCGAAGAAGAAAAAGCCATCAAGGCCCGTTATGCCCGCTGCCTCGGCTCCGCCGTGAACCCCGTGCTGCGCGAGGGCAATTCCGATCGCCGCGCGCCGCTGTCGGTGAAGAACTACGCCCGCAAACATCCGCATTCGATGGGCGTGTGGAAACAGGCGTCCCGTACCCATGCCTCGTTCATGAAGGCCGGCGACTTCTACCACGGCGAAAAGTCGATGACGCTCGACCGCGCCCGCGACGTGAAGATGGAACTCATCACGAAAAGCGGCAAAACCCTCCTGCTCAAACCCAAGGTTTCGCTGCTCGCGGGCGAGATCATCGACTCGATGTTCATGAGCAAGAAGGCGCTCTGCGCGTTTTACGAAGAACAGATGCAGGACGCCCTCAGTTCCGGCGTGCTCTTCTCGCTGCACGTCAAGGCCACGATGATGAAAGTCTCGCACCCCATCGTGTTCGGCCACTGTGTGCGCATCTATTACAAGGAGGCTTTCACCCGGCACGAGCGGCTTTTCAAGGAACTGGGCGTCAACGTCAATAACGGCATGGCCGATCTCTACGAGAAAATCGCTACCCTGCCCGAGACCTGGCGCGACGAAATCGTTCGTGACCTGCATGCCTGTCACGAACATCGTCCCGAACTGGCGATGGTCGATTCCGCCAAGGGCATTTCCAATTTCCATTCGCCCAACGACGTGATCGTCGATGCCTCGATGCCCGCCATGATCCGCGCGGGCGGCAAGATGTACGGCGCGGACGGCAAACAGAAGGACGTCAAGGCCGTGATGCCGGAGTCCACCTTCGCCCGCATCTACCAGGAGATGATCAACTTCTGCAAGACCAATGGCGCGTTCGATCCCCGGACGATGGGCACCGTGCCCAACGTCGGCCTCATGGCGCAGCAGGCCGAGGAATACGGCTCGCACGACAAGACCTTCGAGATTCCCGAAGATGGCGTCGCCAACATCGTCGACCTCGACACCGGAGAGGTGCTGCTCACGCAAAACGTGGAAGAGGGCGACATCTGGCGGATGTGCCAGGTAAAGGATGCCGCCATCCGCGACTGGGTGAAACTTGCCGTCACCCGCGCCCGCAATTCCGGCATGGCAGCCGTCTTCTGGCTCGACCGTTACCGTCCGCACGAAGCCGAAGTCATCAAGAAAGTGCAGGCTTACCTCAAGGATTACGACACCACGGGGCTGGACATTTGCATCATGTCCCAGGTGCGGGCCATGCGTTACACGCTGGAGCGCGTCATACGCGGCATCAGCACCATTGCCGTCACCGGCAACATTCTGCGCGATTACCTCACCGACCTCTTCCCGATCATGGAATTGGGCACCAGCGCCAAGATGCTTTCCATCGTACCGCTGATGGCGGGCGGCGGCATGTACGAAACCGGCGCGGGCGGCTCGGCCCCCAAACACGTCCAGCAACTGACCGAAGAGAACCATCTGCGTTGGGATTCGCTCGGTGAATTCCTCGCGCTGGCGGTGTCGTTCGAGGAACTTGGGTTGAAGACCGACAACGCGCGCGCGCGGCTTCTTGCCAAAACGCTCGATGAAGCCACCGGCAAGCTCCTCGATAACGACAAGTCTCCCTCGCGCCGTACCGGAGAGCTCGACAACCGCGGCAGCCAGTTTTACCTGTCGCTCTACTGGGCCGAGGCGCTTGCCGCCCAGAAAGAAGACGCGGAACTCGCCGCCCGCTTCGCGCCGTTCGCCAAAACGCTGGCGGCCAATGAGCAGGCCATCATTGCCGAATTCAAGGCCGTGCAGGGCAAGGCTGTCGATCTTGGCGGCTACTACCGCGTCGATCCTGAGAAGTGCAACGCGGTCATGCGGGCAAGCAAGACGTTCAACGCGGCATTGGCGGGGTTTGTGGGGTAACGGGTTCGGCTGTTGGGGTGGTTTTGTTTAGTCATGCACAGTCTGTGCAGATACTGTGATTAGGTCATCCTGCGCGAAGTCGCAGGATCCATGCAGCGTCTGGATTCTGCGACTACGCTTCGCTACGCGCAGAATGACGAGACATGCAAGGGGAAACGAAACCGCTCTGCCCAATGTTTTCCGTCTTTTTCTCCAATCATTTTGAAAGCCTCCTGGAAGCCCTTCTGGCGCGCCGGGAGGCTTTTCGTTTACAGGGGCCGTTTGCGCGCGCGCAAATAATCGTTCCGGGGAGTGCGCTCAGGCGGCGCATCGAACTGGCGATGGCGGATCGCTTCGGGATCGGCGCGGGAGTCGATTTCGATTATCTGGCGCAGTGGTTGTGGCGACAGATCGGCCGGGTCGTGGAAGTTCCGAAGTCCTCGCCCTATGCCCCAAGCGCGCTCGTCTGGCGGATTTTCGCCGCGCTGGAAGGGGACTGGCTTACGAAGCACGCGCGGCTGGCGCGTTATCTGGAACACGCGGACGCGCGGCAGCGTTTTGAATTGGCCGCCCGTCTGGCGCGCCTGTTCGATCATTATCTGTGCTATCGCCCGGCGTGGCTCGAAGGATGG
>Ga0209628_10000203_pt1 | contig 34737 bp, 39 predicted proteins | sample TergutCu122P4_FD_187285 | JGI IMG/M metagenome (GOLD analysis project Ga0209628, IMG submission 187285) | Cubitermes ugandensis P4 segment gut microbial communities from Kakamega Forest, Kenya - Cu122 P4 (SPAdes) (version 2) | ecosystem: Host-associated > Arthropoda: Insects > Digestive system...
TTTCGTGTGCTTGGCGGCTCACGTCGGAAGTCTCGGGGATGGACACCCCCCTATAGGTCAAACCTCAACTGCCTCCCCGGCAGAGCCGGGGGTTCTCCTGTATTAATAGGGTATGAGAGTGGCGCAAACTGCCGCCTTATGGGTTCATGGTGTTACTGCTCGTCACGTCGGCCCCGTGCCACAGACCGATATTCAGCATCGGTAACGGCCATAGACTGATACTCGGCATCAGATACAAAGCCCTGAAACCCTGGCGGCATGTCGTTCCGATCAATCGCTCCGGCGGAAATCAGCATAACCCGGCCATCGACGTAAGCCGCTTTCGCTGGCCGATCAGCAGCCGACTCTCTTTCCTTGGTGTTGCCCCACAGCAGTAGATGGCTCATGTCTTTCATGTGTTTACTCTCCTTAGTCAAATAGGGTAAAGCCTTCTTGGCCCATCTTACAACACCTAGCCAATAATTACAATGTCGGCTTATCTTGGCTAGATAGTTTTTGTCCATTCAAATTGGCTACATGGTGACAGATCCATCCCCTTTTTCCCGCCCACCGGGCGGCGGCGGTTACAGGGCTTGGTGACAGAAAGCGCGCTTGGTCAGCTCGGACCTGTCGCCAACGTCGTCAGCGTTGCAAGCCTTTGTCCTTGGGCTTGCCTAGCGGCGCATCCTTGGCCTGCCCGTAGGCGATGGTGGCGCATTTGCCGACAGTCAGCTCTGGCGCGCCGGCCTTGTCATGGATGATGAACTTGTTGGCTCCGATTTGCTGCAAGGCATGATGCTCAGTGGTCGCAAGAATCTTGCCGCTGTACGGCTTGCGCGCTTGCGGGTCGGCACGCTCCACCACGGCAGACAGTCCACCGGGAAGCGGCTGGGTTTGCAGCTCGCGTGCAACGCCTTCGATTTCTTTGAGGGACTGGATGGTGGCAACCTGCGTTACCGCTTTTTGGTAGCGTTCCCGCCGCGCCGCAAGCGCATCCTTTTCCTGCGGGTCGTTGCGCTGTTCCATCACGCTCACCAGTTCATTGCACTTGTGGACGTGATCCAAGGCTTCCGCTGGCGTCATAAGGCGGCTGCGTTCGCCATCCAACCCGGACCGGGCAAGTGGGTCACGCTGCCACTGCCCATCTTTTAGCTGGTTCTCATAGATCGGTTTGAGGTTGAAGTCATAGAGGCATAGCCGGTCAACCTGCCGCCCGGCTTCCACCGACGCGACGGTATCGGCCACGCCCGGGTACGCCGCATCATGCTTGTCCTTGTTTGAAAAACGTCCGTGCCCATGTACCTTGCGCTGTTTTTCATAGCGTTCGTCGATGCGCAGCAAGCTCACGTCGGAAGACACGGCCATAACGTGAAGCTCGATGTGATAGCCCTCCTTCCGCAAATTCTGCGTCAGCTCGGTCATTGCAACCGGGTCGCGCGAAGTCTGGTCAACGATAAGGTTGCGCCGCCCGGCAACGCCATCACGCATCAACCGATTGCTCCACGCTGCGGTATCTCCATGCGTCAAATCGGCTGCCGTTTTGTCGTTTACTTCCATCAAGATGTCGTACTGTGGATGGAAGGGCCGCACTTTGTCGGCATCAACCAACACGTATCCGCTTTCGCGGAAGCGTGCGATGGCCGTATCAGTCAGGCCCGACTTGCCAGCACCCGGCTGCCCGCCGGTGATGATGGCGCAGGGGTGCTCTTGCGGCTTGCTCCGAGGCAGGTAGTACGGAGCAATTTTGTTGTTGTAAATTGCCTCGTGATCCTCCGTGCTCAACTTGTACGACTTATCCATGCTGCTTGGCGGCTGCGGCATTTGCCGCTCTCAGGATAGGGCCATAGGTGTGATTCACGCGCGCGATGGCCGCATCGTCATTGAGTCGCAGCGCGTCCATTTCTTCATGCAATCTGGTGCGCTCGGCATTCCAGTAGGCGATTTTGACGGGATCAGGATCGCCCTTGGCCTCCTCCTCGTGAATCCAGCGCGTGTGCTTGGACATCATCATGCAGATGCCCTCTTGCGCGGTTTCGTAGTCAGTTACACGATCCAGATAGGTGCGTTCAGCCATGTTGTTCTCCTTGGTGTAAGAGGGTTGATGATGTTCTCTTTCCCGCTTGCTTGCGGAGGAATTTGGAAAGCCCGGCCACGGTGATTTGAACCCCGTTCGCGGCCAGGAACTGGCAGACTTGCTCTAGGGAACAGCCTTTGTCGCGGAGCTTGATGATGTCATTCCCGTGGGGTGTCAGCCGCGACCGTGGCGCGGCCGGCGTGACTTGCATCAGAAACTCATCGGCGTTCATGTTGGGGATTCCTCTGGCCGATTATATCAAATTTTCCATATTTCAACCGCATTCAACCATTTTATCTCGCTCACGAGAGTTGTTCAGCCCACCAGCGCACCGCCAACCCTTTTCCCGCCTCCCCCGTCGCGGGTAAAAATTGCTCGCCACCTCACCATGTCTTGCCGTCAGCAGCGCGGTAGGAAAAAAACGCATCGGCGGGCCGCAGTTGCTCAAACTGGTCGCGGATGGCTTCCACACCCGGTTTGATCGTCGATTCCCAACGCACGGTCGTGATGCCCGCGCTGGCAAGGAAAGCGTCGCGTATGGCGTCGCGGCTGGCTTCATGGGTTCTGTCGTCAAGCTCCACAACGCAGATAAGTTCCAGCCTATTGGTGTAGATCGCGTAGTCCACGCGCTTTTGCGAAATGCGCCGGAAAGCGATCAGCCGCGCCTTCGGGCTGCGCACGGTCGGCGCGATCAGCGCCGCCAAAGCCACTTGCGGGAACACGTATCCATTCGGGTTTGCACTGGTCAGCCGCTTGAAAAAGTCTGTTTCGTTGTTCGTCATGATTTTCTGTGCCGCGTAGCGGCCGAGACGTTGCCCGGCCAGCATTCCGGCCAGCATAGCCAACGCCACCGCGAACAACAGCCCGGCCAGCAGGAACGATGTAGAACTGCTCATGCGCGCCCGGGTTAGCTCTGTGGAGCGCTTGCGGGGATGGATTTCTTTTTCGGCGCGCGCTGCCGCCGCGTGCCGGGCGCATTCGTTGCAGCAGCAGGAACAGCCTTCTCCGGCGTGGTGACAGATTCCCGCGCCGGCGGCGCCGTTTCTGTCACCACGCCGGGAACACCATCGGCGCCGACCTCTGGCGGCGTCGACGGTTTCCCGGTGTAGTTGAATGTGGCCACGCCTTCTGTTGTGGTGACAGTCAAGCGTGGCATCACGATTTGCGGCAATACCGCGTACTGCCCGTGCCGCTCGTATTCGAGCGCCCTGCCCTGGCTGTCGGCGAATGTTGGCATGGCCCACGCGAGGTCAACAAACTGGACAATGGTTCTCTGGCCATCGTCAAAGGCGCGGATGACCCCTTTGGCGCTTTGCACCGTCTGATAGTCGAAGCGATAGCTTGACGGCAATTCTTGGTGCGTGGCGCAGCCCAGTAGCGTCATTGCGGCCAGCGTGCAGGCCGCCATTTTTTTGAGATTCATGCTGATGCTCTCCTTGGTGAAAGTAATTGATTGGCGCAAGGTTTACGGAAAGTCGCTGGAAGCCCGGCAGGGGCGAGACTAGAAACATCGCGTGCGATGTTTCGACGGCTCGATGCGCAGCACGACATAGACGGTTTTCAAGCCTTCAGGCTTGAAAATTCCCCGAAAATTTTTCCGCATGACGTTTGGCAATTTTTCTGCGCTCCTTATTCTTGTTTCTAAACCAAACCCTGAGTTTTTCTCCGTCTTTACCTGCCGCTACGACAATCGTGAAATTTTCTTCGGCGTATTCCAAAATAACAGCCTCAGTATCATTGCGCGCGATCATTGCCGACAGTACTTTCGCGCCCGATCGCATCAAACAATCCATGTTTTGCTCTATATTCAATTCACTCATGTTTAGCTCTTTCTTCCTTCGGTTGGACAGTTGTTGAAACTGGTTCTGACACCGGGAAAGCCGCATCTGCTTGTCCAGCCGAACCCCATCCCGGTACTTCGCTAGACACGTTGAAAAGCTCCGATGGAAGGGCTGCACCATCAAGGTGCTGTCCGGCCCCGGCTTTGCGTGGTGCCGCGCCTTCGCGCACCAGTGGCGGGCCGTCTGAGGCGGAAACCGCTGGAACTGCTGGAACCGCTGGTTGCTCTGACACGTCTGCGGCAGCAAGGACTTTGGCCACGTAGCCCGTGGCAAACCCGGTTTGGAAATTGCCGGACTGATAGCACGACAAAGCCGCGCGCAGCGCGGTCTGCTCGTGCCCGAAGCGCGCTTGCGCGCGTCGGTAACAGGCGGTCAACACCTGCGCGCCAGCGCGGATGTTGCTGCAAGCGTCAAACATGGTTTCGGGCGTCAGCCCGGTCGATTGGAAATTCACGGCATTGACCTGGGCAATGCCCGCGTCAAAGCGATAGCCCTTGGCCAGCATCCAAGTGGCCCAGCGCCGGGCTTCGGCGCTGTCTCTGGGCTGGTTGGCCAGCCGGTATACCGTGCCGTCGCTGGCGACGATCTTGTAGCCGATGGCGTGCGGGCGCTTTGCGCTTTCTACGCTGATAAGAGGCCGTAAGGTCTGCACGGCGACATTGGGCGCGCACTGCCGGATCAGCGCGGGAACATCGGGCGGTAAATCAACAGTCATCACGACCTACGGGCAAAAAAACGCGGTGGCCGCAAGCGGCGGTGCCTGTCTCCGATACGGGCGAAGCCATAGGCGGCGGCAGCGGCCATCAGGCCGATGGGAAGCACGGCGTAAAAACCCAACCCCCACCCCATGATGGCATTGAGACCGAATGTCTCGGCCAGCCACATCGGGAGGTAAAGCATCAGCAGCGCGCCAGTGATGCCGCCTGCGGCGGCCCCTACTGTGGCGATACTTTGCCATTCGGCGCGCGTCAAGCCATAGACGACCTCGGCCTGGCAACCGGCGCAAATGATGTAGCCGCGCTTCACGTCAAAGCCGCATAGAGGGCATTGCCAGTATTCAGCCGCCTTGTCATCTTCTGGATGCTGCGCCATCTATCCTCCGGTTAGTAGTTGAAAGCGATCACGGCAGGCACGTCGAACAGACGTGCCCATGCCGTGATAACTGACTTCTGAATCGCCGGGATGCTGGTGTCATGGCTCCACCACGAATTGGTCGGCGCCAGCAGCAGCGACGGACGCCCGGCGTAGGTCTGCAACACGGGCCACATAAGAAGCTGCTCGTAACACAACAGCGCGCCGTACCGTGTGCCCCCGATCTCGAACCAGCCGGTGTCTTTCCAATGAGCCACGGCGCTGTCCTCGCGCCACGGATGCCACATACCGAACGGCACGGGGACACGCTGTCGGTACACAATCTGCGCTCCATGCGGCGTCACGGCAACGATCACGTTGCTGTAATCACCACCTGAGCGTGGTTCAGCCGCACCGAGAAACACCAGCTCGGGGAGCTGGCCCGCATCGGCCCACAGTTGCACGGTGGCCGATTGCCACAAGCCCGCGACACTCTCCGGCAACAACACCGTGTGAGTGGATTCCCGGCGCGCTATTTCGATCAGGCTGCGGTTGTTCTCATAGGTTTGCAGGAAATCGTAGTGGCCCAGGCCCACCCCAGATAGGCGGGTATTGACGCCGCGCGCCGATGTGACTGGATCGGACTGGCTGCCGCCGTAAATCAGCGCCAGCACGAGGGCAACGTGGCCGGCCAGCGTGCCAGCCAGCATGTTGCGTGCGCGGCTGCGAGCTACGGCGTAGCAATAAATCAGCATTAGGGCATAAGTGGCCAGCAGGCCAGCCCATCCCGTGCGTGGGAACAGCGCACCCGCAGCGGTCAGAGGGTTGCCCCACCCAAATAGGCCCAGTGGCGGCACGGTGACGGCCACCAGGACGGCACAAAGCCGCCACCAATACCCTGACCTATGGCGCGGCCAAAAAAATGCCCACGGCGCCGCCAGCAGCGCCGATGAGAAAACCCAGAACACAACGCCGAGCAGCGGCGATGCCTCAGTACCGAAAAATACGGCGGTGCCTTTAAGCAACCCCCGCGAGGCCGCGAGGTAATAGACAAAGGCGATCAGGCCCGCCTGTATCCGCGTGGGCGCTTGCGCCCACAGGTAAGCGATGGCCACGGCCAGCCCAAGCGCCATCATGTAGTCACCCCATGCGAAGTAACCGATGGCGGCGGCGGTCAGTACGCTAATGGCGTTCATCGGTTGCGTCCAGTGGCGGTTTTCTTCGCAAAGCCGCCTTTGGGTTTGGGATTGAAGTTCGGCTTGCCTCGGAAGTCGTCATAACTGGCATTGCACTTGGGATCAGCATTCCAGTTGGTGCAGCTCCAGAATGCACCGTTCTTGCCGTTGCGCTTTTTGAGCTGGCCGGCCTTGCATTGAGGGCATGGAAAAGTGGGTGTGACCGGCACATTCAGCGTGGCGCTGGCCGCATCCGCAACCAGCTTCGTGATGAGCTGCATATTGCGTGCGATGAAATCGCTACCGCTCAAGCGCCCGGCGGCCACCATGTCCAGCGCCTGTTCACAAATGCCCGTCAGCGCCGGGTTCTTGGCGTGCGCAGGCAAGGCCGCAATCAAGCCGCGGCCCGCAGGCGAGCTGACGATCTGCTTGGAGCCTGCTTTGAGCGGGCCGATGAAGCCGCGCTTTTTGAGTTCTTCGATGATGCCCGCGCGCGTGGCCTCGGTGCCGATGCCCTGCCCCTCTTTGAGCCGTGCCTTGGCAGCGGGATCATCGACGTATTTGTGGATGTCCACCATCGCCGCCAACAAGAGTTTTTCGGTAAACCGCTGCGGTGGCGTGGTTTTGCGGTTGTTGGCCGTGCATTGCCTGCATTGGGCGGCGTCGCCCTGGCTCATCACCGGCAATGCCTGTTTGTCATCTTCGTCGTCGGCACCGCCGTTTTCACTGTCTGGCTCCGGCAGTGCGTATACCTCCCGCCAGCCCGCCGATACGGGTGTCTTTCCCTTGGCTGTGAATTTCTCGCCGTCAATGTCCACCTCGATGTCGGTTTTCATAAACTGGCTCGGCGGGAAAAACTGCGCAAGGTAGGCCCGCACGATCATGTCGTACACCTTGCGCTCGTTGTCGGCCAGCGAAGCCGCATCGATGCGGCGACTGGTCGGCACGATGGCATGGTGGGCCGTTACCTTGGTGTCGTTGAACGCCGGGGATTTGCGGCTGGTGTCGGCTTTCTTGGCAACGGTGGCCAGCTCGGGCATGTTGGCAGTGACAACGGCGATGATGTTGGCCGCGTCGCCATGCTGCGCCTCCGACAGATAGTTGCAGTCCGTGCGCGGGTAGGTGGTCAGCTTGTGGGTTTCGTAGAGAGATTGGCAGGTATCCAACACCTGCTGCGCCGTCAGGCCGTGGCGGTCGTTGGCAGCCATCTGCAAGCTGGAAAGGGAAAACGGCAAGGGCGCGTGTTCATTGGCCGGTTTCTTCTCGTATTTCAGGATGCGTGCCGGTTTGCCTGTCAGCCGCGCGGCCAGCGCCTGCGCGGTCGCCGTGTCGATCAGGCGGCCTTCGTCATCAAGGCCGGGCTGTCCCTGCTTCGCGCGCCAGTTGGCCGCGAAAGCGCCGCTGGCGTGCTCGATGGCGGCAGTCAGGGTGTAGAACGGGATGGGCTTGAAGTTCTCGATGGCGTGGTCGCGCGCCACGACAAGCCCAAGCGTCGGGGTCTGTACGCGGCCCACGGAAAGTACGCCGTCGTAGCCGATGCGCCGGGCCGCCAGCGTGTAGGCGCGCGTGAGATTCAGGCCGAAAAGCCAATCAAAGCGGCTGCGCGCCAGCGCGCTTTCGTACCAGCCGCGAAATTGCGCGGCGTCGTTGCTCTGGATGCTGGCCAGCGCCTTTTTAACCGGCGTCTCGTTGTAGTCACTGACCAGCACACGCGATACGGGTTTGCGGTTGCCCAGGTACAACAACACCTCATCCACCAGCAACTGCCCTTCGCGGTCGGGATCGCCTGCGTTCACCACGGTATCGGCTTTTTTCAGCAGCTCGCCGATGGCCTTCACCTGGCCCTCCATCCCGTCTTTGATCCTGAGCTTCCATTGCGCTGGCGCGATAGGTAGCGATTCGGCCCGCCATTGTTTCAATGCCGGGTCGTAATCCTCTGGCATGAATTGCTCAAGAATGTGCCCGATGCACCATGTCACCACGTCGTTGCCCACGGCGATATGCGTGCGCGTCTTGTTGGCCGTGCCGGGCAACTGGGCAGCGATGGCAGCGGCCAGTGATGGTTTTTCGGCGATGAACAGTCTCATGCTTGCCCCTAGAAAACCAGCACCGGCCTCATGCCGTGCTCGATGTCGCGGCGGTGCAGTGCGCCGAAATAACGGCTGTCGAAACTGCGCGGGTTTTCGTTGGCGATCAGCCAGAATTCATCGGGCGCGACAACATAGGTGCCGCGCGCGATAGCTGGCAGCGGATCGAACACGCGATAGGCCAGCGTCGCGGTGTTGGAGATAGGGCGCCCGTTCACCGATACCGCCACCGGCGTCAAGGTGACGGTATCGCCCGCCACGGCGACAACCTGTTTGAGCAAGGGCGCATAGCCGCCCTTGCATTTGCCGTCAGGCAGATAGCTTTTGGCGATAGCAACGTCCATCATGGGCGCATCCGGCGGCACGCACGCCGACACGTAAGTACCGCGCCCAAAGTCATCGGTGATGCGCCAAACGCCGATGGGCAGCGAAGCGGTCAAATTGACACGAAACCCTGCCGCACCTGCGGCTGCGCCCAGCAGGAAAAACACAACGCCCGGCAGGCAGGCCAGCAGGATTTGTTTCCGGGTGAATTTACGCATCGGGGTTGGATTGCTAAGAATGATATGTTTATATCATTCTAGGGTAAAAATATCAACGCGGATCGAATCCAGCCATATTCATGCTCGGCGGCGCATCGCCGGCATCATCAGCAGGCGGTGGCGCATCGTCTTTGCCCTTTTCGCTGCGAATGTGGTGGATGATGTGGAAGGTTTCCACGATGATTTCCTTGCGCTTGCGCTTGGATTTGTCCTTGGCTTCCCACTCGCGGGTGTAGGTTCGGCCTTCCACGTAGATCGCGGAGCCTTTGGATAGAACGGCAGCAGCTTCCTCGGCCTGCTTGCGGTAAAAAATGCAGTTGTGCCATTCAGCATCGTCGTGCCATTCGCCCTGCTTGTCCTTCCACGAATTTGTCGTGGCCACGGACAAGTCCAGCACGGCATCGCCGCTGGGCATGTGGCGCAGCTCAACAGCCTTGCCTACAAAACCGGCAATGATCTGCCTATTGATGTATTGAAAACGCATGGTTGCTCCTGTCATCGCGTGGCGGTGGTGATGTCCTGTTTCCCCGGCCACGGCGCGGATACAGGGTTGGCATAGGGTCTATCGTTCAATGTCGGCCTGTTTGCGCGAGCCTCGCGCCACTTCGCCCAGCAGTGCCGCCATGTCGTCGTTGAGGTCGTTGGTGCGGTTTTCGCCGCCCTCCCCGGCTTTGGCTTTTTTCGCCGGCTGAACATCGAGCACGTCATCGAACATGCCCAAGAAACCGGCATCGGCGTTCGTGTCGGCGCTGAGGGATTTCATTTCATGCAAGAGCGGATCGCCTTCGGGTTCCGGCTCCGGCGCATCGGCAAAATGGCCGATGCCCGCAGGTGTTTGCAGCATGATTTCGGGTGGTGGCGTGTCATCATCCTGTTCCTGTGCGTCAGGCAAAGGGTCAGCGATGTCGTCCGGCGCTTCTTCAATCGGTACGGCTTCGGCGTCGCTCAATTCCTCCGGCGCAACAACCGGCTGCCCTGCCCCATTGGCGACAGATCCACGCGCACCTAGCGGCGGCTCTGTCACCACGGCCTTGGCGTCGGCCTGCGCGAACGAAGCCGCAATTTCCGATTGCGGCGGCTGCGGTGGATCCGGCACTTCGGCGGCAGCGTCAAGCTTGGACGCGGGTGGCGCGGCAATCAGGCGGTCGCTTTGCGCGGGGGGTTGCACCTTGGCGCGCGCGTCAAACGTGGAGTCGAGGAAGTAGAGGATCTGCTTGCCATAGATCGGCGAGTGACCCGCCACGAATACCAGCATGTCCCCGGCCTCTGTGACATTGCCCTTGGCATCTTTTTTAGCGGCGGGCAAGCGCATCACTTCATCTGGCGTCAGCAGCGCGCGCGCAACCTCCTGCTCGCTCATGGACACGTTGCCAAGCATTGGCTGCAATCGGTCGCCGCTGTACGAGGCGTTTTCCTTAATGATGGTGGCCGTGCCCGTCATCTTGGATAGCAGCTCGGCGGTTTCGATCTTGTTAGGCGTGTAGGCTACACGGACATGGCAATTTGAAAAGATGCTTTCGTCTTTGCTGTAGGCCGCCCAAAGCTGCGATATATCTTGGATGATGAGGTAGGCTTTCATACCGTATCCGGCGATAAAAGCCAAGGCTTCTTCAAAAATGCCAAGCCTTCCTAGCGACGGAAATTCGTCGATCATCAGTAGCAAGCGATGTTTGTAGTTCGCTACGCTACGCCCGCCACTGAATTTCATCGTTTCGGTTTGCATACGAATGATCTGTGTGATGATCAAACGAATTAGCGGCCGCAAGCGGTCTTTGTCACTGGGCGGCACAACCAGGTAGAGCGACACGGGGCGCTCGGCATTCATGAGGTCGCGCACCGTGAATTCGCTGTATGCGGTGTTCTTGGACACCACTGGATCACGGTAGAGCGTTAGAAATGTCGTGGCCGTGGAGAGTACGCCCGACATTTCGTTTTCGCTTTTGTTGAGCATGTCACGAGCAGCCGCAGCAACAACAGGATGGACGTTTTCCGGCCAGTTGCGCTCCCCGGTCGGGTCATGCTCAGTGCCAAGCATGTAATTGAGCGTATCCAGCAGCGTGCGTGATGGGTCAGAAAGGAAGTTGGCGACGCCGGTCAAACTCTTGTCAGGCTCGGCGTACAGGACGTGCAGCACGATCCCGACCAGTAGAGCATTACCCGTCTTGTCCCAATGGTCACCAGAGCCTTTGCCGTCCGGGTCAACGATCATCGTAATGATGTTCTGCACGTCCGACACTTCCTTGTCGGTATGCAGCCGGACTTCTTGCAAGGGATTGAATCGGACGCTTGATCCGTCCGTCGCGGTCGGCTCGAATTTGAGCGTGTGGTTTTTAGCTTCACCGCGCCGCCAGCCAGCGGTCAGCGCGTAGTTTTCGCCCTTGATGTCATAGATCACGGCGCTGTGCGGCCAGCTCAACAGGGTCGGTAAAACCAAGCCGACACCCTTGCCGCTTCGCGTTGGCGCAAAGGCCAGAATGTGTTCGGGGCCATCGTGACGAAGGTATTCCACGCGCGTACTATTGGGCCGCTGGTATGCGCCGACGTACACGCCCTGCCCCCCCCCAAGAAGGCCGGTGGCCTTGACCTCATCAGGCGTTGCCCAGTGTGCGGAACCGTGGATGTGTTCGTTGCCGCTGGTCAGGTTGCGCGTGCGCCGATAACTCAAAAACGCGGCAAAGAAAAAGCAGCAAAGGACACCTACGGTCACACCTATGTAGGTGTTGCCGAAAATGTCCTTGACGTGAGGGTTATCCATGTCACCATACTTCCACCCCCAAACAACCCATGCGAAAGGCTGGTAGATGGGTTTGATGAAGTGGGCAATAGGCTGCCCCAAGGCTTCTTGATAGCCGAGCTTCATAGCAAGGTACTGCGTAGCAATCCAACTGACGAGCAAGATTGCGAGCAAGCCGATTACGATCACCTGCCACATGACGCCAGCCAGCCGTTTGGCGCTTTGTTTTGGAAGGTTGTAGATCGGGCTGGTAACTGGCTTTTTGCTTGCCATAAAGAGCCTTTCTGCCGCGCTCACGCGGCGCACGGTTATCGGCTGACGCCCCGGCCTTGGGACTGTTCGCGGCTCTGGTCGCGCTGCTGTTGGGTCAGCGAGGAAATTGCACGCCCGTTGTTGTATTTGATTTCCACATGGCTGCCCTTGTGGAAATTCCCGGCCAGCCTGTCTTTCTCATGCACCACAAAAGAGTTCGCGCCCAGTTGCTGCGCGACGTGATCCTTGGTGATGGCAACAATGGCCCCTTTGTAGTCGCCAATGTCGGTCTTGGCGTCGCGTACTTTCGATTCAGCGCCAAACTGCGACATGATGATGCCGCGCGTCTGGAAAAAAGACTCGCGCCGCTCTTGTTCTGGCGTCAGCTTGTTTTTCTCATCTGGTGCGCGCTCCCCGGCGCGGTCGGCCTCCTGTGCCCGTGAGCGGTTGCGATCCTGACTGGGTTCCAGCACGTCGATGCGCCCGTTTTCATAGGCCAGCGTCTTGTTGCTGCCAACCTCCACGTCACGCGCCAGCTTGTTTTTTTCATGGACGACGACATACTTGTCGGAGACACGTTGCAACACCTTATTGCCGGTTTCAGCAATGATGGTGCCGGTGTACGCTTTGCCGTCCTCGTCCTTGGCCATGACCAGCTTGGCATCCTTGCCCGCGTGCTCGTTTTTGAGCTGGACAAGCTCGCTGTCGAATGTCTTGGGCTGTTCCCCTGCCCTGTCTTGGCTCTGCCGCGTTTTTTCTGTGGCCTGCCCCGGCTCTGCGCGTGATTGCGCTTGCTCCGGGGCGCGGACGGCGAGCACACCGTCCTTGTATTCCATCAAGTACCGTTCGCCTGCCTTGATCTGCTGACCGTTGAGCTTGTCAAGCGAATGCACGACAAAGCTGTTGCTCTCGCGCAGTTGTTGTAGTGCATAGCGTTCGCTGATTTCAATGACCTTGCCGGTGTACTTCCCGCTGTCACGCGGCAAGTACATCTTGGCTTGGTTACCCGTGCGTGCATCGGCAACGTCAAACAGCTTCTTCATCTCTGGGGAAACTTCGGGCGATTGTGGGGCAGCTTGCATTTCTGCTGCGTCGGGGTTCAAAGTGGCTGTTTCTGCCATGTCGATCTCCTTGGTCAAAGTGTGTTCACGCGAGAGGCCAATGACGTAATCGGCCATGAGTTCCGCATCACGTGCTGCGCGGAAAATTTCGTTCTTGTCCTGCTTCAAAGCCTCTATCCAAGAGCTTTGATACGCCGCGTGACGCTCTGGATTGAAAGGCAATCCCAGTTCAGCGGACAAGTACAGGCTGCACATTTGGGCGCGCAGTTCTTCGCGGGCATACGCTGGTGAACCAAAGACGCCCGACAAGTCACGGTTCAGTCGGGAGCTGTGCCCGGTCGAATGCCCAACTTCATGAAGGGCCACCTCGTAATAATCTTCCTGCTTTGGAAAACCTGCTCGCGGCGGCATGTGAATGGAATCCGCGGCTGGCGAGTAGTACGCCCGATCTTGCTGGTCGTGGTGAATAGGTACGCCACAAGCCGCCAAAACACGCTCGGCGGCTTCGCTGACTTCCCATTGTTTTTTGGCAATTGCCGGTTGATAGGGGGAAATGCCGTCAAGCTGTTGCGCGTTGAATACCGTGGCGTAAAAAACACGCGGTCTGTCCAGCTTGACGCGAACGGTTTCGCTTGCACCGCCTTCGCGGGCGCGTTCTTCTTCGCGGTCAAATTGCCAGTATTCGACCGTCGTACCCTTTTCGCCCTTACGGACTTGCCAGCCTTCGGCCTGGGCCTGCTTGTAGGTACACCAGCGGGGATCACTGCTTCCCAGTTGCATTTGCCGCGCCATCAGGTGCAGAGAATTTGCACCACGGTAGGCGCGCTCGGTAGTGGCATTGAAAGGCAAGCTCAGTGCCGCTCCAGCGGCGTTGGCATCCCACGGTTTTTGCCACGGCGCGGTGCCGCTTTCGATCAAACCAATGATGTTGTTGGTCAGGTCTTGGCGGAAGTCGCGCGCTTCACTGTTCCGCGTCGCCATTCTGCACGATAGCCGGTAGCTCCGGCGTATCCTCAAGGGTGATTACGCGCGAAGGTAGCGCGGGCGTAGCCTTAATGTCCTCAAAGAAGGTTACGCGCGGAGGTGAAGCATCCGGTTGATAGCGCGTGTCCAGGTCGGACACGGGCATATCAGCATCTTCAACAGGTGTACCCCCATTGGGGTGCAACGGGCGCTTGGTGACTGCCGTAACCATCTAAAAGCTCCTATCGAGTAATCCCCCGTTTTTTCTCCTGCGTTCGCAGGCGCGGTTGCTGCGGTTGGCGAGCCGGAGTGACTTCGTAGCCGCCTCCGGCACCGGGACGAATGACGCCATCCCGCAGCAGTTCGGCCGTTTGATTTTTGAGGGCTTGCTGATACTTTCCAAGCCATCCAATCATCGGCGTTACAGGCAACGCTTTGCGCTTTTGGATGGCCCGTAAAACTTGTCCGGCAAGGTGCTTCTTGTCGGAAAGCAGCTTGTGACTGCTGCCGTGGTTTCGCATGACAAGGGCGGCAATTTTTTTGCCATCCTTCTCGAACTGTTTGGATTCCACGGTCAGGTAGTCGCCACGCTTCAACGTGCCATCCCCTCTGGCCTTCTGCATCGCCCTAGTTTGATATAAATGATGCACTATACCATCAAGTCCCTCAAGCAGCATGTAGGCTTTCCCAGTGGCCTCCTCTTGGCCTGTCGCCACCAAACGGCCTTCGACGGCTTGACCTGGCTGCATGTCCTGCACCTTGCGCATGGGCATACGGGGATCGGATGCAATGTCGCGCGCGGAGTACATCGTTTTCAAGATGTCGCCGCTTTCCTGCATCTTGCGCAGGGTACTTTCCATGTCGCTGGCCAGCGCCCATTGCATGTGTCCTGTCGGAATCGACAAGCCCATTTTTTCCAAAGCCACCATGCGGCGAATTTGGAACAGGCGCATCTTCTTGGCGACGTCACTCTTGGGCAGCTTGTCATTGAAATTGACGTAGCTGTTGCCGTCCGGGGTGTGAACGGCTTTTTTCTGCAACATCTTGTCCAGCGCGGTAAAACGCTGTTGCGTTACTTCGCGGTCAAAGGCCAAGTGTTGTTGCTGCTCTGTGCGATGCCCCAGTTGTTCCGTGGCGGCCTCTTGCGCCCGATGGCGCAAGGTGGTTTTGACGTAATCGGGCTGTATCAGCAGCTCGTTACCGTCCTTGTCGATGCCGCGCAAAGCGACGTGAACATGGGGATGGTCGGTGTTGTAATGATCGGCTGCAACCCATTCAAGGGAAACGCCAAGGTCTTTTTCGAGCTTGGCCATGAAGTCCTTGGTGAACTTCTCCATGTCCATGTCGGCCCCAAATTCAGGGGACAAGATGAACTTGAACATGCGCGGGTCGCCGCTGCTTTGCCAGCCATCCAGCGTTTTCCCAACATTGACGCTTTCATGGGCGGTAAAGCCATGCTCCCGTTCCTGCTCTGATTTCGCGCCTTCACGGGCAATGTAGCGGCCATGTGCCGCCCATTGCCCACCCACCTTGTTGCTGGAAAAGCTCATCCGGGTGGCGCATCGTTGCATTGTCGGCTTGTAGCCGCCCGATATTGCGCTGCCGCGCATTGTTGCAATCGCCCGCCGCTTGCTGCGTGTGCCGTTTTTCGCAATCGTATTGCGGATGCGGCGCATGGCCTGGCTGACGATGCGGCCATCGTCAACCCGCCTGCCGCGAAGGGTCAGGTGGAGTATTCGGTGGCCGTCATCGTCTTTAGGCATTGTCCATACCGGCGTCGCTGTCCATCAGTCGGATGGTCAGCTCTTGCATGGCACCGCCTTTTTGCAATGTGCCAGCTACATCTTCAATGAACTTGTTGATACGGCGTGTCGCGTCGGCGACGGCTTGAGAGTGCGCCTCCTTCGGCACCGGAACGGTGTGGAAGTAGTAGGTTCGCATCAGCACCTCAAGGAACGACACGGTGATGTGCTGTGTGCTTTCGATCTGGTCAAGACGGCGATGCAAAGCCTTAAGACTGGCCGCCATGCGTTTCTCATAGCCGTCAAGCTGGTCGGCAACGCGGTGAGCATCTGCCAGCCCCCGAATCCCTTGGCGTAAGAGTTCCGCTGAATCCATGTCGGCGAACTCCGTTCGTTGCCGCAGTTGATCCCAAAGCTCCAAGTCTTTCTTATGCACCAGCCGCAAGCAAAGCCGCTCAACTCTGCGCTTTGGTTTGCCAGCAGAACGCTTGTCGCCGACGGGCTTTTGATCATCGTGTTCGCTCATTTTGTGCCTTCAAAAAATTGCACCGTGCAATTTTGAGCTGCCAAAAGTGTCAACTTTTGATGCTATGCGCTGCTCATAAAACTCATTGTACCACAATTAGTTATGAAGTAAAACAACAATCTAGAGCAGCGCGTTTTTATGTTCCACTACCTGAGTTTGATGGGTTGCTGTCGCCCTCCAGCGGGAGAACCCTGAAAACCGAACTTCTCTGACGCTCCGCGTGTTTGACTGTTGGCGAAGCCTGTACATTTTTATTGAGCAGCGCGTAAGCTGCTAAAAATTGCACGGTGCAATTTTTTCTGCCCGAAGGGGCCATGCCCGCAACCGCCCGTTGGGCGGGAAAACTAACGGGAACGGCCTGCGTCGCGTGACTGCTGCGCCTGCGCCGGTTGGTTCTGCGTGATCTCGATAGCCTTCTTGACCGTGCGCTCTGCGTAGTCATCCTGCCGGGCAGCGTTACCCTTGTGGGACAAGTCACGGGTCATAATGGCTGCGATGACTTCCTTTTCTCCTACGCCGCGTGCGATGGCGTAGGTGGCAAACCCAAGCTCGGCTCGGTGGTAATCCCCAGCGTAGCGGGGATCATTGCGAAAGTCGTTGATGGTTTTCCGCGCCCGGTGGTGGTGGTTGGTGCTTGGTGCAACGTGGGAAAACTTAGCCCGGCGTTCCTTGTCCGCCTGCTGTTCTGCTTCGTGCTTGGCTTCAACTTCGGCCACGAAAGCAGCAGACTTGTCGTAGGCTTTTCCGCTGGCTTCTTTCAGCACCACAAACGGGTACAGCCCGTTTGGCTGCTGGTATTTCTTTTTGCAGTTGGTGAACCCAGCCAGTCGCCCATAGTGTCGCCAGTCGGCACTACTGGGGTCGCCACCATACAAGGTGGCAACTTCTTTGCTGGCTCGCGTGGAGACTTCGGTTGGTAGCATCTTGTGGTGCTTAAGCCACGCTTGGAAGTTGTTCGGGCTGGTTTCGACAACAAGGGCAGGGGAGTGACCCGCCCGCTTCATCGCCCGTATCTTGTCGGCATCCAGGTCGTCAACCATCGTCAGGTTGTGAGCGCCTGCCGGGCGGATGTAGATGTGGTTGCCCTGCATGTTTTGGTATTTGAGGTAGGGGACGGACTTCATGATCGTCTCACGATCCCAGACTTTCGTCAGCATCCTCTCCTTCGTGGCGTTGAACACGCCCACCTCGAACGTAGTGCATCCCATCGCTTCGATTTGGGCGGCTACGGCTTGCGTCGTTTTGTCTGTCATGTGATCTGCCTTCGCAAAAAAATTTTAGCCAACACTTGCGCACTAGTTTGGTAGTGTGATATAAATGTTCCTATCTTAGATCAGTCAGCCCAAAAACACTACTGGCCATGTCCACAAAGAACGAACAGATCCAACGCGAGCGCCTGTTGGAAAGCATCGAACGTGAATGCGGCGACACCTTCATGCGCGCGCTGCACGATGAAGAAGTGTTTGAGATCGCCTTGAACCCGGACGGCAAGTTGTGGACAGAGAAAGCAGGCAAAGGGTGGGAGTTCACCGGCACGTATATGGATCGCAACTCTGCCAACAGCATGCTGAAAACATGCGCGTCGATGTTGGAAACATGCATCGACTACGGTAGCCCGATCCTTGAGGGCGAGTTCCCGATTGACAGCAGTCGTTTGCAGGCGTTGATACCGCCGATTGTCACGGCGCCGGCGTTTGCCTTGCGCAAGAAAGCCGTCAAGATTTTCAGCCTGAATGAATACGTTAGCAGCGGCATCATCCGGCCCTTGAACAAGGAATATCTGGCGCGGGTCGTGCGCCGTCACGCCGAAAGCAAGGCAGTCTACAAGCATCCTGTTGATGCCATAAGGAACGCCATTGCAACGCAGAAGAACATCCTCGTGGTCGGCGGAACAGGCAGCGGCAAAACCACGCTGGCCAACGCCATCCTCGCTGAGTTCCCAAGCATTTGTCCGCGTGATCGTGTCATCACGATTGAGGATACACGGGAGCTGCAGATCAAAGTAGACAACATCGTGTCGTTGCGCACCAGCGACACGGTGTCCATGCAGCGGCTTTTACGCGCCACTATGCGTCTAAAGCCAAACAGGATCATCGTCGGCGAAGTACGAGGAGGTGAGGCACTGGCTTTACTGAAAAGCTGGAACACCGGGCATCCGGGCGGCGTAGCCACGCTCCATGCGGATTCCGCTTATGAGGGTCTGATTCGCCTGGAACAACTCATAGAGGAAAACCCCGATATCAAAGCGAACCCGCAAGTCATCGCCACGGCGGTGAAGCTGGTCATCTTCATTGAGCCGATCAGCGAAAAACCGGGAAGGCTGGTCACTCAAATTTCCGAAGTTCTTGGCCATGAGAATGGCCGCTACATCCTTCAACCTATAGAGGAATGCACCTATGAAACCGCTTAAAAAAGTACTCATCGCCACCGGCTTGATGGCCGTTTGTGGGGTGGCCGCAGCCGGCACCGGCCCGGATATGCCTTGGGATTCCGGCCTGGACAAACTGGTGAAAAACCTGACTGGCAAAACCGCCCTAGCGGTCGGCGTGCTGGCCATGTTTGCCGCTTCCGCCGCACTGGTGTTTGGCGGAGAAATGTCTGAGTTCACTCGCCGGATGATTCTAATGATCTTGGCCGTGGCCGTTATGGTAAGCGGTACGTCCCTGATTAACATCTTCTTCGGAGTCACCGGCGCGCTGGTGATACTGTAATGGATGAACCGCGCCGCATACTCATTCACCGATCGTTGAATCGCGCTACGCTGATTCTCGGCGGTGATCGTGATCTCGTGCTGGGAAGCATGCTTATAGCGGCCATGATTGCATTCACGGCGTCCTCGTGGGTGCAACTTGTCATCGCCGGAGCGTTCTGGCTTTTCACGCATTCGATGCTGGTCGAAATGGCGAAGCATGATCCGTTCATGTTCCCGATCATCATGCGACACATCCGCTACAAGCCCTTCTATCCAGCACAGACAGGAATGCACGCCCAGCTACCTAACACACCAAAATGGAAAGGCTGAGATGCTGCGCCTACAGGAATTCAGGAACAAGGCCCGCGGCCTGCCCGACGTACTCGATTTCGCACTGATGCCAGAGGATGGCATCGTACAAACGAAGTCTGGCGGCTTGATGGCGAGCTGGTATTTCCGTGGGAGTGACACACAAAGCGCAACGCACGCTGAACTCGCTTCGATCTCGTCGCGTCTTAACGCAGCTCTTTGCAAGCTGGGTGAAGGGTGGATGCTGCATTGCGACGCAATTCGGCGGCAAGCCAATAGCTACCCAGCACGCGGCGCTTTTCCTGACCGAACATCTTTAACAATTGACGAAGAACGCCGGCAGCAATTTTTGGCCGAAGGCGAGCACTTTGAAACCAGCTACGCGCTGACACTGACCTTTTTTCCGCCGCAAACCGCGAAACGAAAAGTAGCGGAAATGATGTATGAAGGTGCGGAAAAGATCAGCAAAACCTCAACGGCTCAACGCATCCTAACTCAGTTTCGTAAAACTTGCGAGGACTTCGAGAGTGTTTTTTCCGGGCTTTTTCCCGCCCGCAGGATGCGGGGCGTCGCGGGTCAGGATGCCTTGGGTCGCAAATACATCATTGACGAGCAACTGGGATATTACGAGTACTGTGTCAGCGGTATCTATCGCCCCGTGCGACTGCCCACCATACCGATGTACCTAGATGCGATCATTGGCGCTCACGAATTTGTAGGCGGGAACGAGCCGCGCGTTGGTAATCAGCACATCGCGGTTGTCGCAATGCACGGTTTTGCGCAGGAAAGCTATCCAGGCGTGATGTCCAGTCTGGATGACCTGTCGCTTGAATATCGCTGGTCAACACGCTTCATTTTTCACGAACCGTACAAGGCCCGCGCGCTTCTTGAAAAGATTAGGAAAAAATGGATGCAGAAACAGCGTGGTCTGAAAGATCAGGTGCTTAACACTTCCAAAGGAGCGGTCGATCTGGATGCCGTCAACATGACGGCGGACGTAGAGCAAGCCATCGGTGAGGCCGAAAGCAACCTGGTCAAGTTCGGTAACTACACGTCTGTTATTGTGCTCATGGGCACCGACAGAGCGCAGCTCGCGGAAGATGCAAGGAAAGTAGTCAAGGCCATCATGAATTCAGGGTTCGGCGCAAGGGTAGAGGAACCCAATGCCGTCGAAGCTTACTTAGGCTCCATCCCCGGCAACCACTTCGCCAATGTGCGCCGCCCGCTGCTGCACACCCTAAACCTGTCGGATTTACTGCCGATCACTTCGATCTGGGCAGGCGAAGAATCCAACCCTTGCCGCTACTTCCCGCCAAACAGCCCGGCGCTCACGTATGCAGCCACCACGGGATCAACACCGTTCAGGCTGAACCTGCACGTCGGCGATGTCGGCCATAGTTTGCTTTTAGGAAAAACCCGTGGCGGAAAATCGACCGCATTGGCCTTCATGATCGCACAGTGGCTGCGCTATCCTAAGTCGCAAATTTTTGCCTTTGACAAAGGCTACTCGATGTACGTGTTGACCAAGGCTTGTGGTGGCCAACATTATGATCTTGGTGGTGAGCGTTCCAAGCTCTCGTTTTGTCCTCTGTACGAAATTCAGTCGGAAGTCGACCGGGCCGCTGGCGCGGATTGGGTGCGCGGCTGTATGGAAATGCAAGGAGTCGCGATCAACGCCAGTCGGACTAACGCGATCCGTGAGGCCATCGTTGAGCTGTCTGGCGGCGATGATCGGTCGTTGACGAAATTTCAAGCCTTGCTGCAAGACCGGGAAATGCGTGAGGCCATGACGCCCTACACGCTAAAAGGTGGCATGGGCCATCTACTCGATGGCAAAGAAAACACGGTTGAGTATTCCCGTTTCGTCACCTTCGAGCTGGACAATCTCATGAAGATGGGCGAGAAAAATTACGCGCCATTATTGCTTTACGTGTTTTCTCAGATTGAGCGTAGCCTGAAAGGGCAGCCCACCTTTGTCCCCGTGGACGAAGCTTGGCTTGCCTTCAAAATCGGCATCTTCCGGGAAAAGTTGGAAGAATGGTCCAGAACATGGGGCAAAAAAGTAGCCTCACTCCTGCTGGCCACACAAAACATGGATGACGCGCTCAAAAGTGAATTGGCCCCAATCTTGTTGCAAAACTTTCCTTGCAAGATTTTCCTGCCCAACCCCGAAGCAATGAAGGATACCTTCACGCCGATTTATAGGTCATTCGGAATGAATGACCGGGAAGTGTCGATCATCGCCAATGCTACAGAGCGGCGGCAGTATTACTACACGTCGCCGCTGGGCCGACGCCTGTTCTCGTTCGGGTTTGGCGGCGTGGCGCTGTCGTTTATTGGAGCCGGTGGCCTCGAAGACATTGAGCGATGCGACCAGTTCATCAAAGAGTACGGCGACCAGTGGCCCGCCGAATGGCTCCGTTCAAGAGGTCTTGCGGAGTGGGCCGACTACTGGCGCAATGTGCAACCGTGATATTCACCACCTAGGAGATCCAACATGAATCGTCATCGTCGTCATATAGTCAGCCGCGCCATCAGCGGCATGGCGGGCCTTGTGCTGGCCACGACACCTTTCCGGCATGTGCTCGCATCTGGTGCCATAGCAGGAGCCACGGAACCGACCCAAATTCTCAACAACATTGAGCTGGTCTTGCAGTATGAAAAGCAAATCCAGCAATACGCGACGCAATTGATGCAATGGAAAGATCAGTTGCAAAACGTCATGAATATTCCAAATCAGATTTGGTCGTCCATCCAAAATGATTTGATGGGCGTCATGAATGTCGTCAAACAAGGCCAGGCACTGGCATTCAGTCTTGCAAACATTGGGGAGCAATTCCAGTTGAAATTCCCAGGATTCAAGACCACTGCGAACTATACAGCAGACTACAAGAACTGGTCACAAACTCTGCGCGACACTATCAAGGGAACGCTCGAAGCAGCCAACTTGCAATCACAACAGTTCGCAACAGAAGAGGGTGTCATCAATCAATTGCGAATGATGTCATCCAGTAACCAAGGACGAATGCAAGCCATCCAAACAGGCAATCAAATTGCGGTCGAGGTTGTCGCGCAAATGCAAAAATTGCGCGCTCTCTCGCTTGCACAAATGCAAGCACAAAACGCATACATGGCGAAAAACGAACAGGAGAAAGACACAACAAAAGCAGCCGTCGAAAGCTTGCTAAACCGCAACGACATTCGTGATGGCAAAAATTATAAAGGGTATTGAAAATGGGAAAAATATCATTTTTAGTTGTTCTGGTTTTTGCGCTGGCCGCTTGCAACAAGCAAGAGGCACCAGCACAAAAAACACCATCCATTGCTGGATTAGATTTAACTGTAATTCAGTCCGCCGATTATTTTCGGGCAAATTTATCTGGCGCAAAAGAGCTTTCGGCATGGTGTGCAAAAAACGTGAATCCCGCTGACAACTCGTCTGATGAGAACTCGATTCGCAATTTAAAAAATTGCAAGAATGCAGAGTTCGCATTAAGAATGCCGGTTGTTGACATAATGAAGGGGAAAAAGTATAAAGGCTATTAAATATTGATTCGGTGGCAGCCATGCTATACATAAAAAACAATCGCCTGCATATCTTGTTGTGCATTTTATTGATGCTTACGACACTTAGCGCAAGTGCGCAAGTGCTTGATACCATCAATGATTCTTATAAAAATGCGACTTCGGGATGGTTGAGCAATATTTTTCCCATTGCTAAGAGCCTTTTCTGGAAGTTAGCTGCCATCGAATTTGCATGGTCTGCCATTGTCTGGGCATTACAGCAAGAAAACATGCAGTCGTTCACTGCGGTGGTTGTAAAAAAGATCATGGGTATTGGTTTTTTCTATGCAATACTATTAAATGCAGGCGAGTGGATTCCGGCCATTATCAATAGCTTCGTAAAAGCCGGGCAAACTGCGTCAGGGTCTCCAAACCTTCAACCCTCTGCCGTATTGGATATGGGAATAAATGCCGCGAACGTCCTTTTGGTCGCCTTGCACGACAAAAGCATCTGGGATGATTTTATGACGATTGTAGTGGGCGGCTTGTCCGCGCTTGGAATTGTCATTGCTTTTGTGATTATAGCAGGTCAACTATTGATAGCACTTGTGGAAAGCTATATAGTAATTTCTGCTGGAGTGCTTTTTCTGGGCTTTGGCGGATCGCGCTGGACGACAGATTTCACGCAAAAATACCTCAGTTATGCTGTTGGAACTGGCGTCAAATTGTTCATGCTTTATTTAATTATTGGCCTCGGCATGACAGAAGCTGAAAACTGGAAGACTTTACTCGCCACGGCAACATACGTGAATATATTAAGTGTGCTTGGTGGGGCATTGGTTCTGTGTTTTCTCGCATTTCAGATACCTAGCATGGCCGCCAGTATGCTTGCCGGTGCACCGTCCCTGACTGCTGGGGCAGCAGCAGGGACGGCAGGTGCTGTTGCTGCCGGAACGGTTGCCGCAGGTGGCGCGGCCATATCACCCGCGATGCAGAGTGCCCGCGGCGGGGTGCAAGCTCTCAAAGCCGGGTATGACCATCACCGAGCAGGAGGAAGTGGTGTGTTGGCCAGTGCCGTGAAAGCCATAGGTACCTCAACCGTGGATTACGGCCGCGAAGCCGCCAGAAGCGGGGCAGAAGCCGTGGGGCTGGCCCAGCCGACACAATCCCAGAGCGGCACGATTGGCGGGCGAGCTGCGGAATCTCGGCGTAGCGCGACGGATGCCATGCGAGAAGAGCAAGCAGCGACCGGTAGTAATGCCAGCCAAAAACAGGTTTCTCCACCACCACAACCAAAAGACGCAAGTACAGGGAACACAGGGACAGGAACGGGCGGTGGTGGCAGTTCATTCCTTGATGCTGCATTGAAAGGCTTCGCGGGACTGTGGGGTGGCGGCAGCGCAGAACAGGCAAAACAAGCCAGCGATTCGATGGAAAATACGCCAAAAATAGGCAGCGCAGCACCGCAAGCTACAGCTACAAATGCCACAAATATAAATCAGGCACAGGGCGAAAACATCAGGGACGCCGCCGCAAGAAACATTATTACTGAGGCAACTTGGAACTCCGACGCAGAAAAACTACGCGGTGCTGGCGCGAGTAGCGACGTCGTCACTCCATTGAATCAAAACCGGCAGGCTAGTGATTCGATGGTAGAGAATCAACCACCAAAAATAGGTAGCGCAACACCGCAAACTACGGCCAGTAATAAAGAACAGCAGCCAGAGAAACCATTTTTCGATCCTCATCAAGTCCGACCGCCGAATATTCCGAATGATGCCGCACCGCAAGCCGGTATCAATATACATCTGCGGCATGATGAATAACCTCTAGGAGTAAACCTTGCTAGGAAACATCTTCAAAAAGAAGGCTGGTACGCCCAAAAGTGATATATCTATATCACAAGGAACACCTTATATGGAGGCCAGGCGCGAATGGAATGAACGGTTTGGTGATTACATCGCATCAGGTAGAAACTGGCGGGTCAGCTCTATCCTGCAAAGCGCCACAATTATCATTCTGGCTGTCGGCATTGTTTATATTGGCTCGCAATCGAAGCGAATCCCATACGTCGTCGAAGTGGATAAACTTGGTCAAGTTGTGAACGTGGTTTCAGTAGAGAAAACACTACCTAACAGCCCTCGAATTATCAAAGCGATGTTGATGCGCTTCATTATTGATTGGCGTGCAGTATCTCCTGACACTGTAGTGCAAAAAGCAGCCACAGACCGCCTGTATAAAATGGTGCCGCAAGGCGGCGCGTCCTTGGAAAAAATCAATGGTTATTACCGCGAAAATTCGCCGTATGTCGTTGCACAGGCAAACACCGTATCTATCGAACCGATTGGTGCGCCATTACCACTATCTGACCAGTCATGGCAAGTGGAGTGGTGGGAGACAAAACGAAGCCTGACTGGTATGCAATTAAGCCATATTCGATACAAGGCCGTGCTAATGATCGCATTTAATCCACCAAAGGATGATAACCAAGTCCTCGATCTAGACAATCCGATTGGCCTGTACGTGATTGACCTGAACTGGTCGCAACAACTGTGAAGCAAGGTAGCATCATGAAAAAACTGGTTTTACCCATCGTGTTCATTTTTTCCGCTGCTGCGCAAGCACAGCCCCCCGCGGTTGCTCCCACACTTGAACCGTCAGCCGTCCCGACAGAAATAACGCCGGCGTCACCAGTACAAGTAGAAGCGCCTGCGCCCCCTGCGGTGCCCGCGCTTGTTCCTACGCAAGCTGACCAAGCCGTGGCCCCCCCAGCGAAACGTGCAAGACAAGCGCGGCCCCGCCATGACGACATAGACGGCTTCAAATATCCTCCCGCTCGCATTGCGGCGGAAAAATCTACAGCATGGGCAAATTCAACTAGCGCCATGATCGGCTTGGGAGACGGGGGACGCATCAATGTAATTTTTGGTCAGTCGATTCCTAAAATCGGTTGTGCTTACCTGCGCGTGTGCAGCGTCGAATTGGAGCCGGGCGAAGTAGTCAATAAGGTCAACGCTGGCGATCCGGTGCGTTGGGACATTTCACCATCAATTGTCGGCGAGAACGAAAATAAAACGGTACATGTCATTATCAAACCAAAAAGCGATGAGCCCGGCCTTTTCACTAATGTTAAAATTGCCACGAACCGTCGCATGTATGATCTTGACATTTTTTCTGTTACCGGAGAAAAATTTGTCCGCCGCATTGGTTTTGTTTATCCAGAAAACGACCAGCGCGCATGGGAAGCGCAACGCCTAGCGATGGCTAAGGAAAACTCTACCGTAACGGCACAACCCGCCTTGACCGTGGATAAGTTAAACTTCAATTATTCGATTGAAGGAAATTATAAACACCGCCCTGTAAGAGTGTTTGACGATTCGGATAAAACATATGTTCAAATGGGCGCCGATTTCAAAACACAAGAAGCGCCTGTTTTTATACTGATTGGCGCCGACGGCAAAGAACAACTTGTCAATTACCGTCTAAAAAACGGCTACTATTTAATAGATAAAATTTTTTCCAAAGCTGCGCTCATTATTGGGGTCGGCAGCGACCAACAGAAAGTGGTCATTACGCGCGGTTGCGAGAAGCGCACATCCTTCGGTGGCTGCGCAGCGGAAGAACACGGAGCTGTAAATCATGTCGGAAATTAAGTCGCCGGATGCGCTGGAGCTAAGAGGCAAACCCAAGCTCGGCTCACGATTTGGCAAGAAAGCCGGGTTCATCGTCGGCATGGTGCTAGCTATGGCCGTTGGGCTGGTGCTGTACGGCATCGCAACTCGCGAACCGGCCGGACTTGGAACCAGCGGAGAAACCACCAACAAAGCGAACTTGACGCCGGCAACGATGGCCGGAAAAAAGCTGTATGAAGGCGTCGGTGATGGCATCCTCGGCAAAAACTCCTCCTCAGAATCCTTGCCGGTTCTCGCTGCCGCCGCTCCTCCGGCGTCCTTGGCTGCGCCTGCATTAGAGCCATCTGGCCAGCGCGTCTCGGCTGGTCAACCACAGTCAGCACCAGCAGAGGATGTGGTAGCGGCCCGGTTGCGCGAGTTGCGCGAGCAGGAACGCCGCAAGGCCGTTGAGTCCGATAGCAGCGTGAAATTTGGCGATGCCGGCTCCTCCACCATCAGCTCGAGCGTCGGTGTCGTCACCCGCTCCGATCAGGATTTGCGCGCCGCCGCTCTTCAAAGACTGGCGGCAGCGAATGGCCAGCAGCAGCCGGGCGTGCCTAACGCGGCGCTGGCCGCGCTCGGCGTCGGCGGCCTCCAAGACGATCCGAACATGCAAGCCCGAAAAGAGGCGTTTCTTGCTGCGGCAGCGGAGCAGCAGGCGGATGAATCACTACGCGGAACGCGCCGCCTTTCGACGTCACCTTTCGAGCTGAAAGCCGGCACCATCATTCCAGCAGTGTTGTTGACCGGCTTGAATTCTGACTTGCCGGGCGAGTTGATCGGCCAAGTCAGCGAAAACGTGAAGGACTCGGCCACGGGTCGGCACCTGTTGATTCCTCAAGGCGCACGGTTTTTCGGTCGCTACGATAGCCGCGTCGCTTATGGGCAAGATCGCGCGCTGGTGAGCTGGGATAGGTTGATATTCCCCGATGGTTCATCGGTCACGCTGCAAGGGATGGGCGGCGCCGACAAGTCCGGCTACGCCGGTTTCAACGATCAGGTCAACAATCACATTTGGCGTCTGATCGGCTACGGTGCGCTGTCGTCAGCGTTCGCCTCGGTCTTTCAGATTACGCAGCGCAACCAGCAAAACACAATCAACGGTGTCCAGACACCAGCACAAGTTGCGGCAGGGGAAGTGGCGCGGCAGTTCTCCCAGTTGGGCATACAGATGGCGCAGAAGAACTTGAATATTCAGCCAACGATTGAGATTCGGCCCGGCTATCAGTTCGTCGTGATGGTCAATCGCGATATGGTTTTCCCGGAATCCTATCAGGATCGCTCTAAGTAGGGGTAGGTCGTGTCACCAACCGCCATCTTGCAATTGGCGACAACATTCGTGGTGATGGGGCTTCTCCCTGTCACCAATTTCATTGTATAATGGAGGATTTGATAAAAGTTACTTTGTGTAAGAGGCGCTGAGGCGCTGAGGCGCTGAGGCGCTGAGGCGCTGAGGCGCTGAGGCGCTGAGGCGCTGAAAACGGTTAGGCGCTTCAATGACAGAAAGTGATGCGGATACAAAGTTGCGCGTTCTAAGACTCAGCGTGGCGGCGGACGAAGCTCTGCGCGCCAACACTCATCGCAAGGGGGACGTGTCCCTGCAAGTCAACCGTGCGTTGCTCGGAACTGACCTCGGCAAGATCGAGGTCATTCTGAGAAGCCGGGCACCAGGCTCGGGCAGATCGACGTACAAGAGCACGTCGGTCACATTCGAGGAAGGTGTCTATCCGATGGTACAAAAAATCGCGGCGTTGCGGAATGTCTCCGCGACGGCGTTGATTGATTCGGCCATCATTCATTTTTTCAAGCCGAGAGCGGCAGGAGTTTATCATGTCGAGAGCGACAATAGTGACGGTGACAAACCAAAAAGGAGGCGTCGGTAAAACGACCATTGCAGTACATCTTGCCTTTGCCCTAACGCAAATGGATAAGAGAGTTTGCCTTGTAGACACGGACACACAAGGAAATGCCAGCGCGATTCTCTCGCGCGATGCACGCATCAACATGCGATCTGGCGGCGCTGAAACACTGTTTCACGAGAGTCAGAAAATCAAACCACTGGCCACGCCGTCAGGCATAGACTTGCTGCACGGCCACCTTGAACTAGAGCGCGTAGACAAAGAAGTAGCAGCATCCGATGCTGCAAAACTTCGCGGCAGGGTTCAGGCGCTGGACTACGACTTCATCATCATTGACACACCGCCCAGTCTAGGCGTCAGACAACTTTCGGCGCTGATATGGGCTGACGTTGCCGCCGTGCCAACCAAGCCATCCCCAATGGACGTACAAGGCACCGCTTCATCGATCCGGGTTATCAAGCGCCTGGTCGAATCAGGACAAAACCCTGCCCTGCGCTGGAAAATCCTCATCAATATGTTCGTCAGCACCAGTAAACAACAGGCATCGCTGACAGACAAGATACGCGCTCAATTCCCTGCTAATTTCGTACAGTTCACTTTCGGGCAGCGCGTTGGCGTGGCCGATTGCCTAGCTGTTGGTCAACCGATTTGGGAGTTCGGCAACACCCCGCGCGAAGTCGCCGATGCGTGGCGCAGCCTGCCGGCATCCCTCGGACTGATTTGAGGAAAAACCATCATGGCAACCAAACCAAAAACGAAACGCGAAACCGCAATGGATTTCCTCGGCGGGCTGGATGATTCAGCCAGCGCCCCAGCACAACATCTGCCAGTGTCAAGCCTGATGCCAGATCCGGACCAGCCGCGCAAGACATTTGATAAAGAAGCGATGGAACGTCTCACCGAAGGCATCAAGAGTGATGGTGTGCTGCAACCGTTGCTAGTACGTAAATCCGGTTCCTCCCCACCGTACTTCATTACGGACGGGGAACGCCGCTGGCGTGCAGCTCAAACCCTCGGCCTGGTCGAACTGCCGTGCTATATCCGCAACGATATTGCCGAAGGGCGAATGCGATTCGTGCAAGCAATGGCGAATGTCAACCGCGAAAATTTGAGCGATTTCGAGTTGGCCGTCGTCATTCAGGAACAACTGGACGCTAACCGAAAGCTCAAGCAAAAAGATGTGGCAAAGTTGCTGGGCATCTCGGCGGCCTCGATCACGCGGCTGCTGGCCCTGCTCGCGCCGGAATATGTTGAACTGGCGAAGTCCGGCTTGATCGAAAGCGCCTCGGCGCTTGCGCACTTCAAAAACTTGGACGCCGACTCACAAGCAAAACTGCTTGATGCCGCCCACCAGGGCGAAGCTATCACGCGCGACGCAGTGGAAACACGCCGGTCGGAGCAAACCGTTGAAGCGGCAGCGACGTTGGCAGCCACCGCCAGTACATCGGGACCGGCCAGCGGTGGTGACGACACCACTGAAATCACGCCAGCCAGTGACCGCGATGGCAGCGGGGCCGCGGCAAAACCACGCGAAAAACCACCTGTAAGCGGTGCCCCAGCCAATCCGACGATCAAACTATCCCTCAAGATCGAAGATGTCGAGCTGCTGATTCCCTACTTCGTGGACAAGGAAGCCGAAAAACTCGAGGTGAAGATGACGCGCGACACTGCCGTGGGCCTGATTGAAAACCTTGGGCAAACGGTGCCGCTCGAATTGACTGACTTCCCGCAAGCCATCAAGGAAGGCATTCAAAAAGCACTCGCTGGCTAACGGCCTCTAGGAGCTGTTTTCTGACGAAGGGCATACCTCGGTATGCCCTTCGTCATTTAGAGGGCGACAAAGCCCGTTTCCTGCCGTCCTGTTGCCTTTTTCCCGCCGAAAGGCGGTCGCGGGTATGAGGAGGTTGAAGACTTAGCGAAATCTTGTTAGTCGCGTGGGGGTTTTTTTGGGGGGTCATTTTTATCCCCCCTTTGGGGGGACACGATAAGGGCGAAGCCCTGGGGGGATGCCGGGCGGGACGGCCCGCTTTTGCGGGCCGGGTACGAGCCGGCGGGGGGCTTTAGCCCCCCAAGAGGCGGCGGGCCTCGGGCCGAGTTTGCGTTTAATAAAATAAAAAGTTTAAGAACCCGCGCGCGTGTTACGCCTGTGGAAAACCTGTTTTTTTTCTTGCAAATCAACAGCTTGCACTTGGCCTATCTGCACGATAGCCGGTAGGCATCTGCACGATAGCCGGGAAATCGGCGTTTTTTTCTGCACGATAGCCGGTCAGGTGCAGGTTATCCACAGAAACACCTGCTTTCTGCACGATGGCCGGTTGCTCAGGGCGGCCTTGACCGGGGGGGTGCCGATGACCGCTCACGCACAAAAGTGCGGGAAATGTAGCTCCGGCGCGGTTTTGCGGGCCGAGTGTGCAGCTTTCATTTCTGTGTGATAGCCGGTAAGTCGAGCTGTGGATTGCCCCGCTTTTCCGGGGGGGTGCCCCCTTTTTCGAGGTTCTCGAACCATGTGATGCGGTTTTCGGCTTGCAGCCGCTCAAGCAGCGTGCGCCAGTCGCGCGAGAAGAAAACGACGTGGGCCGGGCGCTTGCGCGTGTCAAGCGCCATGCGGTAGTCGGGCAGGTTGTCGGCGATCAATATCTTCTTCACGCTGCGCGTAAAACCGTAGATGTCCTGTTTGCTGCCGCTCTTGGCCAGTAGCCGATCCATGCTGACGACCCAGTACGCGCCCTTGCCCGCGTGTTTGCGCGCCAGCTCGTACAGGCGGCGTTCCAGCGATTGCGACAACGCGAAGTACCCACGAGGTAGCGTCAGCACTTCAAACGTCATCAAGGCCCGATAAAGCCATTCAGAGAGGGTAATACGCACAGTCAACGCGCCTTTGCCGCTGGCTGTCTTGCGCATGATCTTGTAATCCTCCAACAAGCCAAAGCCTTCGAGTTGGGCGACCTCTCCGGTTTCGATGTTGGTTTCCAGCGTTGTACCGCGCAGGCGGCGCAGCGAATCCAAGGCGCGCGTGAAGTCTGCCCCGCCGTCGCTTCGGCCCGTGGCCGTCAGGTAGTTAAACGTCTCGATCTGGACGGTGCGGCTGACAGGCGCGTTGCGGTTGAGGGCTTCAACGATCTGGCTCATTGCATAGATCAAGATGTCTTTGTCAAACACGGTGGCCGCGCCGACTGCCGAAGGGATGATGCGCAAGCTACGCCCGCTGCGCTCGTCCGTGAAGGTGCGAATATCCATGTCCCGGTTTTTCGCCAGCGAAAAAATCGGGTATTCCATGCTATGGATGTCATCCTTCACGGGCCAGTCCACCAGCTCGGCCAGGAACAGGTCTTTCTGAATGGGCGGTTCCTTCTTTTTCGTCATGCTTTTCTCCGGTGCCGATGCCGATGTTGGTGACAGATCCGCGCGCCGACGTCGCAAGTTCTGTCACCACGCCTGTTTGCTCCCGCCCGGTTGGTGACATACCGCCAGCGGCCGCAGGCAAGGTGTGTCACCATTTTTGCAACTCCGTTACAGCCGATCCGATTGCTTGTGAGGCGCGCAAGATCGCCGCATCTAATGTGTGTAGCCGATCATTCAGGCGGTCGTATTCTCCGGCTCGTCCGATAGCCTGCTGCGCTGCCTCGATGCGAGCCGGGTCAGTGCCGATATATTCGCGCTTGCGTGGCTCTCCCGGCACCAGTGGGTAGAGCAAGTACAGATACCGTCTTTCACGCCAATGTAGACTGGCGTAGATCAGCCCTTTGGCTTTGAGTGAGCGCATGTCACGCACGATGGTTTTACGTTCATTGCTCGCTTTGCTGATGAGTTGACCGAGTTTCTTGGTGCTTCCCGCCAGTTTGGTTAGTTGACTGCTCTCAGTCATGGTTTGGCTCCGTATTCGGAAATAAAAGGGTCAGGGCTGATATTCACTGATGTCCACGTCGAAGCGCGTCACACCTAAACTGTGCAGGTAGTGCAGCGCGGTTTTCAGGTTTTTGAAGGCGCGGACGTTTCCTCGAAAGGTTGTCAGTGGCCTTTGCAGGCCCGCAGCACGCACCAGCAAGGAAAAGCCCGCTGACCCGGCTACAACGGTGACGCGCTTGACCGTGCCCGTCGCCATCATGCTCTTTAAAATGTCAGGGTTGAGGTTGAGTTTGTCCATCGCGTTCTTGGTACTTTTTCAAACGAAGAACGATGGGTCACGCGAAGCACCTTCGACTAAAAACGAGTAGCCGAAGCCGTTGTCATGTTCAAAGCCGTGCGTATCTCCCGCGCGCAGTCGCGCAAGCACGGTTTCAAGCTGGTTGATGATGTCAGCACGGTCACTATGCCGTGTGCCCTGCAACATGATGCTGATTTGCTGCAATGGGTAGGCGTGTTCGGCCAAAAATTGGTTTTCAGCGCCTACCGTCATTTTTTGCATCAGCGCAGTAGCAGCCCTGCGCATATCACGAGAAGCAAGCCGCTCTTGGAGGAAGCTCACCACAAGCCCCGCAACAAGAAGAAACACGGCAATGCCACAAGAAAAATATGCGATAGCCCGCATCTGGTTGCGCCGTTCTGAAATATACAAAACACCTTCCCCAAAGACGGCATACACCAACATGGCAAGCGCGAATGCGGCAAAACCTATAACAATGAAAACATGCGGGGATGGTGCGAAATTTTTGTTCATGATCAAGCTCCTTTCGTTGATAATTTGAACGTTGCCCATGCATCGGCGACGCAGCCAGTGTTACCGGTCTGTCGCATCCAATGCTTGCGCTCTGCTTCAGCAAGCTCATTCCACCATTCCATGCCAGCGCGCTCGTCGTCTGTTGCTTCTCGCTGGAAATCGGCTTTGTCTTTATCGGCATAGCCCGCGCCACGTTTGTTGTTTTTCATGGTGAAGATTCCTTTCGTTGGTCTGATCCCTTGTTTCCTCGTTCAAAGGGGTCGCCGAAGTAGACCGCAAAGGCGGCAAGGAAAACGCCAACAAGGAACGGAAACCACGCAGGCATGGAAACACCCAAAGCCCCGACACGAAGCGTAAGGTTGATTTCCATCGCATCAAACCACTGCACGGCGACCCATGCCATGATGAACACGCCGGTCCACATCAGAAGCACCCAAAGTGCGCGGGGGAGACGCGGACGTTCTAGGTTCATGTCTTTCATGATGTCTACTCTTTCTGGTCAAATAGGGTTTATGCCTTGTAGCCGGGAATACTCGCTACAGCCAGCGCCGTAGCATGTTCAATCTCACATAGGTAGCATTTTGATGGTGCCAGTGGTTTCCTCGCCAATGAGGATGCGCTTCGGCGGCTTTCGTCTATTAGTGGTTTGCACCTGTTCCATATCTTCGACGTTCCAGTTTTTAGCTAGCCGCTCGAATTTGCGACCGCCATCGTCAAAATACTTGTGAACCTCGCGTGCCGTCACTCTAGCGTCCATGCGCAATACAGCCATGCAATCGTCAAACAGTGCATCGTCAAGGCCGCGAAGGTCAGTCAGTTTGAAGGGAAACCGCTGGCTGTTGTACAGGCCGAGCAAGAAGCGGGCGACGTAGCGGCACTGGCCGCTATCGCGGCACGCCACGTCATACAGACGACGCAGAGCGGCTTCGCCAGCAGCTTCAATTTTTGGGCGCTCAGCAGCATGACGCGCGAGCTTGTCGTATATCTCGCGCATAGCAGGATTAGAAGAGTCGCTTATGGGTTGAGCGGCCATGGGGGGTGGCAGTTTGCTAGTCACAGTTGTGTCCTTTCGTCGATGGGGTGTGGTCGGCATCCATCCGACCACGCTTTCATTCTAACATTTCAGCATGTTTTGTCAAACAAAACACATTGAAATGTTGCTTATGATCCACACCCACTGGCGACAACCGTAGCCGACCAGGTGCACCATCGTGTCACCATGTTGTTGCAGTCAGGGCGTTGGATTCTTGCCAGTCATGGCACACACCCGTTTGACTTGGCTCTCACTACATCCAGCCAGGCGCGCGGTTTCTTTAATGCTGTGCGTAGGGCGCAGCGCAAGAATGCGCTCATGCGTTGCTGTATCGGGTCGGCGGCCCGTGTATTTCCCCGCATCGCGGGCGATTTGGACACCCTGGCGCTGGCGTTCGCGCCGGGTTTCATAGTCGTCGCGGGCGATCTGTAAGGCAAGCCGCAACAGCATAGCCTGTACTGATTCGAGTACGATCTTAGCTACGCCATCGGCGGCATTGGCCAACTGGGACAAATCCACGATATCGGGCACAGCCAACCGTGCGCCTCGGGATTGAATAGCTGCAATCAATCGTTCGGCCTCGGCAAGTGGCAGGCGGCTGATGCGGTCAATTCTTTCGGCAATGACGACTTCGCCGGACTGCAAGTCGTCGATCATACGCAGCAATTCAGGCCGGTCAGCGCGTGCACCGGACGCTTTTTCACGGTAAACCCCGGCGATGTAATAGCCTGCGGTTTTGGCGTTAGCCACGATTTCATCTTGCCGGGCCAAATCCTGTTGCTGCGTACTAACGCGCAAATAGACGCGCGCAACTTTGACGTGTGCCAGTTTATTCATGCTTCGGTTTACAACCGGCGTCGCAGTAACTATCCCCCGGCAGAGCCGGGGGCTTTAGGGTGTGAGCCGCTCAAAGCGGCTAGTAGGCAGCGCTCACGCGCTGCCCAAATGTATGAGCCACCTTGTCG
>Ga0209628_10000204_pt1 | contig 34731 bp, 34 predicted proteins | sample TergutCu122P4_FD_187285 | JGI IMG/M metagenome (GOLD analysis project Ga0209628, IMG submission 187285) | Cubitermes ugandensis P4 segment gut microbial communities from Kakamega Forest, Kenya - Cu122 P4 (SPAdes) (version 2) | ecosystem: Host-associated > Arthropoda: Insects > Digestive system...
GACAGAAAACTACTGTTTCAATAGCTGCTCCCCAGGAGCTATTATGCATTTTCCGCACTTTATGGCTACAAATGCATGCAGAACTTCGGCGTGCAGCTATCAATTCTATAGTAAGCGAAGAAACCGGAGAAAGCCACATCTTCACCAGCCACGGCGCAACGCGCGCCTGAACAACAACCCCCTAGCCATCTACGAGTGGGTCAAAAACAACATCGAATGGCAACCGACCTGGGGCGGCCAGCAAACGGCGGACATGACGCTGGACGTCAAGCGCGGCAACGCGATGGACCTTGCCACGTTGACCATCGCCCTGCTGCGCGCCGCGGGCATCCCGGCAAGATACGCCTACGGCACCGTGGACGTGCCCGCCGACCAATTTTTGAACATGGCCGGCAACTTCACCAACCTCGATGCCGCGTGGGACTTTGCCTCCGCCGGCGGCATCCCCATCACCGGCATCACCAGTGGCGGCAAAATCACCAAGCTGCGCATGGAACACGTGTGGGTCGAAGTAGCCGTGCCCTACACCCCCGGCAGAGGCGCCAAACCCGTATCCGCCAACAACCCGATCGATGCCTGGATACTCATCGACCCCAGCTACAAGCTCTACAACTACCTCAGCGGCCTAGACGTAGCCGCCATCGCCAACATCGATGGCCAGCAACTGGCCACCAGCTTTACCAACAGCGGCACCGTCAACGAACAAGAAGACTGGGTGCAGGGCTTGAACAGCGACATCATCGCCAACGCCCAGAATCAAGCCCAACAGAAACTCAAAGACCACATCAATGGCATGACCAACCCCACCGTGGGCGACGTCATCGGTGGGCGAACCATCAAGCAACAAACCTTCCCCTACCTGGCCGGCACACTGCCGTATCCGGGATCAGTCAGAGGCAACACCTACGCCCAACTGCCGGCCAGCTTGCAAACAAAAGTCACGCTGGGCTTGGGCTGGGACAAATACGACCAGAGCTACCAGCAAAGCAAAACGCTGCCGCTGTACCAGTTGAACCAGCGCAGCATCACGATCAGCTTCAGGGCCACGGACGAAAACGCGATTGCGTCGCTCATTCCGCCAAACATCACCGACCCGAGCCAGTTGCCGAGCTTCCTGCCATCGAGCATCTATGTCATCCCTGAAATCAAGCGTGACAATGAAGTGCTGCTATCAGCAGGATCAATGGCGCTGGGCGAAGAAATCGGAGCAGGCTACAGCTTCCAGACGCCGACGCAGAGCTACCTTGACAGGACGGATAGCGTCATTGCGGGCAGCTATCTGGCGTTGGGGATTGTGGGGAGTAATCCGTCGCAAAAGACGTTTGACAGTCTGAAAGCCAGCCTGACGCAGACGAAGCAGATACTGGAGACTGGAACGGATGCGCAAAAGAAGGCGCTGACGCGAGAAAAATTGCTTGGCGATATGTATGTCATGGGAGTACAAGGGTATTACGCGCAATATATTTCACAAAGTAAGATGACAAGTTTGAAATCTTCAGCCTTGCATCAACCTGTTCCAATGGCCGGCACGTTTGGCTATGAGCCCTACCAGCGAACTCTATTTGGGTTGAATCGTGGTATTGAGGAGCACGGGCTATACATGAACGTGCGAACAGTCCAAGTCATCAAAGACAGAAATGGAAATAATGACAATGTTAAACAACTGATGCTCCAAGTCGGGATGTTGGGTTCTGCACTTGAAAACGGCGTACCGGAGCAGATGTTTACTGATCCTAACACTGGAATTAGGCCCGAAGGGTTCTCAACAGCAAAAGCATTGTCGATGGCCATGCAGCAAGGGCAAAGGGTCTATACCATCACGCAACAGAATCGGGCGGCCGCATTGCCAGCGCTGCACTTGGACAGCTTGGCAGCAAGCGAGATAAGTGATGCTTTGGCGTCAGGAAAAGAGGTGACGACGCATACAGACCAATTAACGGTTCCAGGGTTCAGGGGAAGTGGCTATGCGATTACAGATGCTATAACAGGAGATGGTATATATAAAATTAGTGGCGGGAAGAATGGTGGCTATATGGGAATAGCCGTCGGATCTCTGGCAGCAAGTCTTATTGCAAATATTGTAGTAAATGGCATGAGTGCTGTTGCTATTTCTGCTGTATTTGAGGATGCTCTTTTGGTTGTGCTTGCTGGCTCCGCAGGATTTCTGGCTGGCTTAATGATACGAGATGCAATACAAGGAATTAAGGGGCCTGTGAATACGCTAAACTGTTTCTTGGCAGGTGTCGTATTTGGCTTCACTGCGACTTTAGGTGTTGAATCTGCATTCATACCGCAATTGGGCACGCTTGGAAAAGTGCTCGCTATTCTCGGAATTCCAATTACCATTGGCTCATGGTATCTTGTGAATCCTCGTGACTGTGGAATTGGTCCATGAATAAATTCGGATATTTTTTATCCGCTGTATGCGGGCTTTTGTTCTTATTTTTTGTATTTTATTGGTTGGCAGAATTCCGTCTAGAAATAGCTTTTTTGTGTGCCATAGGTGCGTACCATCTAATAACTTTTAATCGAGCATCGTTATTTCTAGAGAGAAAAGATATAAATAGCAGCAACAATAGATGGCTTGTATTCAAGTTAATATTTTTATTTTTCTCGTACGGATTATATGTTTTTATGTTGTGGCTCATAAAACAAAATTTTAAATGACGATTCGCATTGCGAACTAACCCGTAAGGGCCATAGGTTGGGGTCCGGGCCATTGCGGTTTTCATAACCCGTAAGCTGGAATAAATTGCAACCCGTAGGCTGGGATGCCAATCCCAGCTTCTTTCTACTTGGCAGCAAGCGTAGCCTGGACAAGCGAAGCGCCGTCCGGGAACAAAACCTTCCGACGCGAAGCGCCCCCGGCGTCATTGCGAGCGAAGCGAAACAATCCAGAAACTGGAACAACTTTGTTCAATGCAACGGTGAAAGCGGAAATCTGCAACGGGTCGCGCCAACATCCAATGCGCCCTCTCCCCCGGCCCTTCTCCCGCAAGTGGGCGAGGGGAGACAAGCGCGCCGCCGACATTCGCGCCAGATACGCCTACGGTTCCGTTGACATTCCCGCCGACCGATTCATGAACATGGCCGGAGACTTTGCCGACATCGACGCCGCCTGGGACTTTGCGTCGGCCGGTGGCATCCCGATCACCGGCATCATCAGCGGCGGGCAAGTAAGCAAAATGAGAATGTGAAAACGGAAAGCTGCAACTGGCTTCGCCAACGTCGGGCGCTCCTTTCCCCTGGCGCCCCCATCCCAGCCTTCCCCCCGCACGCGGGGGAAGGAGGCAAAACAGCCGAACCCGGGCAGCAGTGAGGCGGCCTTCCCCCCGCACGCGGGGGAAGGAGGACCTCAAAACCACGGAAGAAGCGCCGAAGGAAGCCTTCCCTCCGCACGCGGGGGAAGGAGCCTCACCCCACGCTTTCGGTGGGCACTCCCTTTCAAAAGGGACTTTCTTTGCGATGCTCGCTGGGCGGAAACTGGGTTGTGATTTGCCCTAAAGGAAGGGGGCGGCTACAATTACTTTTTCTCTTGGGATTTCTTTCTGGTGTTTTCTGTTTCTTCCCCCGTATCCGACGAAGCGGTGTCGCTGACCGATGTGACGTTCGGTTATACGCTGTCGCGGCCGATTTTGTCCGGTATCTCGATGCGGATTCCGCGCGGCAAGGTCGTGGCGATCATGGGCGGTTCAGGTTGCGGCAAGACGACGATTCTGCGGTTGCTGGCGGGGCAGGTGAGGCCATCATCCGGGCGGGTTGTGATGAACGGCCAATCGGTGCCGGATCTGAATAAGGCGGGGCTTTACGCGCTGCGGCGGCGGCTGGGGTTTCTGTTTCAGTTCGGTGCGCTGTTTACTGATATGTCGGTGTTCGACAATGTGGCGTTTCCACTGCGTGAGCATACGGATTTGCCGGAGCCGCTGATCCGCGATCTGGTGCTGATGAAGCTCAACGCGGTTGGTTTGCGCGGGGCGGCACATCTGGAGACGAGTGAATTGTCGGGCGGGATGGCGCGGCGGGTGGCGCTGGCGCGGGCGATCGCGCTCGATCCGATGCTGATGATGTACGACGAGCCGTTCACCGGGCTTGATCCAATTTCGCTGGGGGTGGTGAGCCGGCTGATCCGGCGGCTGAACGACGCGCTTGGGATCACTTCGGTCGTGGTGACGCACGATATTTATCAGTCGCTCCATATCGTTGATTACATTTATTTTGTGGCGGCGGGCGGGATCGTCGCTGAAGGAACGCCGGAGGCGATACGCGCGTCCACCGATCCGTTCGTCAAACAGTTCGTCAACGGGGAGGACGACGGACCGGTGCCGCTGCACATGAAAGCGCCGCCGCTCGCCGAGGACTTTCTGGGAGCGGAGGGCTGAGATGGCCGACGGATTGCTCAGGCTGCTGGAGCGATTGGGGGCGGCGACGCGCAAGGCGGTGACGCGGCTAGGTTTTGCGTCACGCTTTTTCGTTGCGGTGTTGCGCCATACACCGGCGGCGTTTTTGCGCTTGCCGCTGACGTTGCGCGAGATTTATTTCGCCGGGGTGTTGTCGCTGGTGATCATTGTGCTGTCCGGACTGTTCGTCGGGATGGTGTTGGGTTTGCAGGGGTACGATATTCTGAATCGTTACGGTTCCAGCGAGGCGCTCGGCACGATGGTGACGTTGTCGCTGGTGCGCGAATTGGGGCCGGTGGTGGCGGCGTTGTTGTTCGCCGGTCGCGCCGGGAGTGCGGTGACCGCCGAAATCGGTCTGATGAAGACGACCGAGCAATTGCTGGCGATGGAGATGATGGCGGTCGATCCGCTGGCGCGGGTGGTGGCGCCGAAGTTTTGGGGCGGCATCATTTCGATGCCGTTTCTGGCGGCGCTGTTTTCCGCCGCCGGCGTCTTCGGCGGTTATCTGGTTGGCGTTCAGTTGATCGGGTTGGACAACGGCGCTTTCTGGAGCAATATGCAGGCGGCGGTCGATTTTCGAATCGACATTGTGAACGGTTTCATCAAGAGCCTGGTGTTTGGCATAATTGTGGTATGGATCGCCGTTTTTGAAGGGTATGATACCAAGCCGACCGCTGAAGGCGTTTCGGCGGCGACGACCCGGACGGTGGTGGAAGCGTCGCTGGCGGTGCTGGCGGCGGACTTTATTTTGACTGTTTTCATGTTTCGCGGAGTGTGAGCCTATGAACCGTACAGCCATTGATGTGTGGGTAGGCGTTTTCGTTGCGATCGGATTGGGCGCGATGGTGTTTTTGTCGCTGAAGGCGGGCAATCTGCTGACGACTTCAAATGCGCCGGGGTACCGGGTGGAGGCGGCGTTCGATAATATCGGCGGGCTGAAGACGCGGGCGCCGGTCAAAGCGGCGGGCGTGACCATCGGGAGAGTTGAGAGCATCACGCTCGATCCGGTGACGTATCAGGCGGTGGCGACGTTGCGCATCGACAAGCGCTATGAGTTCACCCGGGATACGATAGCGTCGATCCTGACCTCCGGATTGCTGGGGGAAGTGTATATCGGGCTGGATGTTGGCGGCGACGAAGAAATGCTGGCCGACGGTGGCCGGATCGGTAAAACGCAATCGGCCATCGTTCTGGAGAAACTGATCGGGCAGTTCATGCTGAATCAGGCCTCATCGCTGGCGGATGATAAAAAATGAAACACGTGATTTTGACCGTGTTTTTGCGATGTTTTGCGTTAACCGCGCTGGTGATGCTCGGCGGTTGCGCGACGACCGGCACCGCCGAGGGCGACGATCCGCTGGAACCGTTCAACCGGACGATGTACGCGATCCATGAGCCGCTGGAAAACTATGTGGCGAGGCCGGTGGTCGAGGTTTATGAGACGATCGTGCCGAAGGTCGGGCGCGACATCGTCGGTAATTTTTTCAGAAATATCGAGGACCTTTTCTCGGGCATTTCCGGGTTGCTGCAAGGCAAGTTCGATCAGGCTGGCGACGATCTCGGTCGGGTGGTGATCAATACGAGCTTCGGGCTGGGCGGCTTGATCGACTTTGCGTCGGACGCCAATATCCCGCGTGGCGGCCAGGATTTCGGACTATTACTGGCGCACTGGGGCGTCGGGCCACGACCGTATCTGTTTATCCCGTTGTTGGGGCCGATGACGGCGCGCGACGGCGTCGGCCTGGCGGTTCAATCCTACGCCTCGCCGATCAATCTGGCCGACCGTGAAAGCGTTGCGCTACGCAATTCGTTGTGGGGCGCGGGAGCGGTCAATACGATGGATGTCGGCGTTCGCGCTTCCAACGCATTGGGCAACCTCGGGCTGGATCGTTACACGTTCATTCGTGGCGCTTATCTACAGCGTCGCGCTTATTTGTCCGGCGATACGAAATTTGGTCGTATCGAGCTGGACGAAGATTACGACGACGGCTATTCGACGCCGTCTCCTGAAACCTCTCAAGACAAGAAAGACGCAACACCATGAACAGACGTTCTTTATTCACAGCCGCCCTGTCGCTGATCGCGGCGTTAATGGCTTTGCCGTTGATGGCGTCGGCGCAAACCACCGAGGCGCCGGACGTACAGGTCAAACGGGTGGCCGATGAAGTGTTGGCCATTGTTCGCTCTGATGCCAAAGTCCAGGCGGGCGATCCGGCGCGGGTACGCGAAGTGCTTGATGAAAAACTGTTGCCGCATTTCGACTTTCGCCGGATGGTGATGTTGACGATGGGCAGAAACTGGCGGCTGGCGACGGAGGAACAACAGAAAGAGCTGGTCGAACAGTTTCGCACGCTGCTGGTGCGCACTTATTCCGGCGCGCTCGCGCAATTCCGCGACGACACCATCAACGTCAAGCCGCTGCGGGCGGCGGCGGACGCCAAGGAAGTCACGGTGTACTCTGAAGTGATCCGACCGGGCGGGACGCCGGTGCCGGTTGATTACAGCCTGATACTGTCGTCGGACGGGAAATGGCGTTGCTACGATGTGATTGTCGGCGGTGTGTCGTTGGTGACCAATTATCGCGATGAGTTCAATCAGCAGGTCAAGACCGGTGGCGTCGAAGGCTTGTTGAAAGTGCTGGCCGCCAAGAATGGGGGCGCGAAGTCGTGACGGCCATCGTGACGGCGGCGAACGGATTTTATGTTGATGGTGCGTGCTGGCGTTGCCGGGGCGCGCTGACGGTTGACAACAGCGCCAGTGTGCTGAAGGAAAGCGAAAGCCTGCCGTTGCCGACTTCAGGCGTGATCGGTTTGTCCGAATTGAATGAGGCCGATTCGGCGGCGCTGGCGGTTTTTCTGTCGCTGATGCGGCGCGCCGGGCGCGAGGGAAAGACCTTGCGGTTTGAAGCGGCGCCCGAGGCGTTGTACACACTGGCGCATGTTTATGGCGTCGATTCGTTGCTGGCGTTGCGGGCGCCGGCCGAAACTTGAAATTTTTTACCAGGGTTATTTCCATTCATGGCCAGCGCCGTTGAGTTCCAGGCGGTCTCGCGTCGTTTCGGTGAATTGCAGGCGCTGGATGATATTTCGTTCAAAGTGGAGCCTGGCGAGTTCTTCGGACTTCTTGGCCCCAACGGCGCTGGCAAGACGACGTTGATTTCGGTTCTGGGCGGTTTGGTGCGACCGGACAGCGGTCGCGCGTTCGTAATGGGGCACGATGTAGCGGTTGATTATCTGAACAGCCGCCGCCAACTTGGTATGGTGCCGCAGGAAGTCGTGTTCGATCCGTTTCTGACGGTGCGCGAAACCTTGCGTTTTCAGGCGGGGTATTTCGGCTTATACCGCGTTGACGATTGGATCGACGAAATACTGCACTATCTTGGCTTGGGCGACAAGGCCGACAGCAACATGCGCACCTTGTCGGGAGGCATGAAACGCCGCGTGTTGGTCGGGCAGGCGCTGGTGCACAAGCCGCCGGTGATCGTGCTCGATGAGCCGACGGCCGGCGTTGATGTCGAGTTGCGTCACGCGTTGTGGGCGTTTATTTCCCGATTGAACAGGGAAGGTCATACGGTTTTACTGACGACACATTACCTTCAGGAAGCGGAAACTTTGTGCGACCGGATTGCAATGCTGAAATCGGGTCGGGTGGTGGCGCTCGAGCACAAACATCGGCTGTTAGCATCGTTCGAGATGATCGTGGTGCGGTTGACGGCAGAGCGGGTGCCCGATGCCTGGCAGGCGCGGATACGGCGCAGGGAAGGGCAGAGCACTCTTATCGAGTTGCAAGATTTCGAAGAACTGGAAACGCTGTTATCAGCATTGCGCGCTGACGGTATTGCGATCAAGGATTTACAGATAGAGCAAACCGATCTGGAACAGGTTTTCCTGCGCCTGACCGGCAGCGGTCAGAAACAGCCTCCGGCGGAAATCCGGGAGGAAGTTCATGGTGGGTGAGCGCATGGATTCCGGAACGGTAAGCGCCGGAGAGCCGCAACAAAAATCCTGGCGAAAGCCCTGGCACATGTTGTTTTACAAGGAAGTGCTGCGCTTCCGGCGTGTCAGCTTTCAGACGGTGGCGGCGCCGGTAATCATGGCGCTTTTGTATCTGCTGATTTTTTCGCATGTGCTGGAATCGCGGGTATCGGTGTTTGATGGCCGCGTGTCGTACACGGCGTTTCTGGTGCCCGGACTGATCATGATGTCAGTGCTGCAAAACGCTTTTGCGAACACATCGTCGTCACTGATTCAGTCGAAAATGGCCGGCAATATGATTTTCTTTCTATTAGCGCCGATCACGCCCTGGGGATTTTTTCTGGCGTATGTGCTGGCCGGGGTGCTGCGCGGAATCGTTGTTGGCCTCGGTGTCTGGCTGGCGGCGTTGTATTTCGTGCCGGATTTGTGGCGACCGGTAGCACCGATGTGGGTTATCACGTTCGGCTTTCTGGGCGGAGCGATTCTGGCGATGCTTGGTATGATCGCAGGACTGTGGTCGGAGAAGTTCGATCAACTGGCGACATTCCAGAATTTCATTATCATGCCGATGACTTTTTTGTCCGGCGTTTTTTATTCGGTGCGTTCACTGCCGGATTTTTGGTTTAAGGTATCGCACCTGAATCCGTTCTTTTACATGATTGACGGATTCCGCTACGGCTTTTTCGGCGTGTCGGACATTTCGCCCTGGCTGAATCTGGCGTTTGTCGGGACAGTATGTGTGATATTGATGTGGGGCGCTTGGGCGCTGATTGCGCGCGGGTGGAAGTTAAGAATTTAGGACGAGGTTGAAATGGGTTGTGCGAGAAACGCGGGAAATAAGGAAGCGAGGAGGGAAACGATGGAGGTAACACCGGAATCCATCCGTCAGTCGATTATGGCGGGACTGGAATGTAGTGATGTGCAAGTGCGCGGCGATGGTCGGCATTTCGAAGCGCTGATTGTGGCGGCGGCTTTTGAAGGTTTGTCGCGCGTCAAGCGTCATCAGTTGGTGTACAAGGCGCTTGGCAGCCGGATGGACGAGGAAGTTCATGCGTTGTCGATGACGGTGCTGACGCCTGCCGAATGGAAAGCGGCGCAGCGGGAAATTCGTGCACGACAAGCGCCAAAGTCATAATAAACAGATTGACCGCAGAGAAAAATGATGTGGCCAGCACTATAAGAGCTCTCAATGGATAAGTTACAAATCAGGGGCGGACAACCGCTTGAGGGGGAAGTTCGCATTTCTGGTGCGAAGAACGCGGCGTTACCCGAATTGTGCGCGGCGTTGTTGAGCACGACGCCGTTGGTGTTGCACAACCGGCCGCAACTGAACGATGTACGGACGATGGAAACGTTGTTGTCGCAAATGGGCGTGAAGGTTGCGTACCACGACGGCGGTGTCACGCTTGACGCGGCGACGATTGACTGGCCGCTGGCGCCGTATGAGTTGGTGAAGACGATGCGTGCGTCGATTCTGGCGCTGGGGCCGTTACTGGCGCGCTGCGGCGAAGCGCGGGTGTCGATGCCCGGCGGCTGCGCGATCGGTTTGCGACCGGTCGATCAACACATCAAAGGTTTGCGGGCGATGGGCGCGGTGATTGATCTGGAACACGGTTACATCGCTGCCCGTGCGCCGAAGCTCAGGGGCGCGCATTTCACGTTTGATGTAGTGTCGGTCACCGGCACCGAAAATTTATTGATGGCGGCGACGCTGGCCGACGGCGTGACGGTGCTGGATAACGCTGCCCGCGAGCCGGAAATCGTCGATCTGGCGCGTTGTCTGACGGCGATGGGTGCAAAAATTCGCGGCGCGGGGTCGCCGCGTATTGAAATTGAAGGCGTGGCGGCGTTACACGGCGCTGAACACCGGATCATGCCTGATCGTATCGAGAGCGGTACATTTTTGACAGCGGCGGCGGCGACGCGCGGCGAGGTCGTGCTGCGCGATGCCGACGCGACGATTCTGGACAGTGTACTCGACGTGTTGCGTCGGGCTGGCGCGCTGATCGAAGCGGCAGAAAACATCATCGTATTGCGGAGCAATGGTATTGGTAAAGCCTTCGATCTCGTTACTGCTCCGTATCCGGGCTTTCCAACCGACATGCAGGCGCAGATGATGGCGCTGGCTACCTGCGCCAGCGGAACATCGACGCTGATCGAAACGATTTTCGAGAGCCGGATGATGCACGTTCAGGAACTGAAGCGCCTGGGCGCCGACATCGACGTTGACGGTAATACGGCACGCGTGCATGGTGTTTCAAAGCTGTCCGGCGCGACGGTGATGGCGACCGATTTGCGCGCGTCGGCGTGTCTGGTGATCGCCGGCTTGATGGCGGATGGTGAAACCACCATCGACCGGATTTACCACCTCGATCGCGGTTACGAGAAGATCGAGGAGAAGTTGTCGGGGCTGGGGGCGTCGATCCGGCGGGTGCCAGAATCCAGAGATTAGATGTCAGCTGTCAGAGGCCAGGAACCAGGTCTGACATCTGACATCTGATTGCGGTACACTGGCGGCTATGTCAGGTTGATTCAGCGAAAGGAAAACACAATGAATGCTCAAGACGATTGTATTTTCTGCAAGATCGTTCGCGGGGAAGTCCCGGCCCAAAAGGTTTTCGAGGATGACGACGTGTTGGCGTTTCTCGACATCAAGCCGGTGGCGCCGGTTCATGTTCTGCTGATTCCTAAAAAGCATATCGCGTCATTGGCGCAGGTGGACAAGACAGACGCGCCGCTTTTGGGCAAAATGCTGGCTTTAGCGCCCACGCTGGCGACTGCTCAGGGAGCCGACGATGGTTTTCGGATCATCGTCAACGCCGGACGGGTAGGAATGCAGGAAGTGCCGCATCTGCACATTCATATTATCGGTGGGCCTCATCCGTTAGGGCCGATGTTGGCGCGGTAACAAGCAAAGTAACGGGCGAAGTAATAGGCAAAGGACGCGAAAGCGTCGGAGCATTAAGGAGAAATCAATGGGCTCTTTGAGTATTTGGCACTGGTTAATTGTGCTGTTGGTGGTGGTGCTGGTGTTCGGCACCAAAAAATTGAGCAGCATGGGCAGCGACCTCGGCAAGGCCGTCAAGGGCTTCAAGGAAGGCATGAAGGAAGCGAGCGAAGAGGAAGCGAAAGCGACTGAAAAAATCGCTGGCCAGACGTTTGATGCTGAAGCGACCAAAGAAAGCGATAAAACGCGCGCGTAGAAACAGGGAAAGGCGAAGCAGCGGACGAGCGCCCGGGGTTGCCGGGGGTGCGTGCTGAGCGCGGTTTTATGTTTGACATCAGCTTTTCGGAAATCGCCGTTATCGCCGTTGTGGCGATGATTGTGATCGGCCCCGAACGTTTGCCGAAGACGGTGCGCACGATCGGCCTTTTGATGGGACGGGCGCAACGTTACGTAAGTGAAGTCAAAGCCGACATTCAGCGCGAGATGGAGCTGGAGGAGCTGCAAAAAGCCCGAAAGTCACTACAGGACATCGGTAAAGATATTGAACAATCGGTGAAATCTGCCGTGCAGGAAACCGAAAAAGCAGTGAAGCAGGCCGAAGGCAGCGTGCGCGATATGGGGGCGGAATTGAACCGTATCGCCGACGACAAACCGGCGACGCAGATGGAGACGCAGGCGGTGGCGCAGACAGCAGGAGTGGGAGAAATGTCGGCGCCGACCATTGCCGCTGATACGGTGGCCGCTTCCGTTGTTGCGGGGGTGGAGGCGAAGAACAACAAGGCGGAACCGTCGGCGACGGTTCCGGTTTTTTTGCAAGGCGAGGTCGCGCTGAGTATTCCCGAAACGCCACCGACTTCTGACCGGAAACCGGGCGCGTGATGAACGAACAGGAACGGAACGCGCGGCAGGAAACTTTCATTTCGCACCTGATCGAGTTGCGCAGCCGCTTGTTGCGAGCGATGGCCGCCGTTCTTGTTATATTTGTGGTGTTGATTCTATTTCCGGGGCAGCGCGAAATTTATACCTTTCTGGCGCATCCTCTGGTTTCGGCATTGCCGCAAGGTTCATCAATGATTGCAACGGAAGTGACGGCGTCGTTTTTTGTTCCGGTAAAAGTGACGCTGATGGTGGCGTTTCTGATCGCGCTGCCGTATATTCTTTGGCAGGTATGGGCGTTTGTCGCTCCCGGTTTGTACCAGCGCGAGAAAAAACTGGCGATCCCCGTTCTGTTGTCGAGTGTGATTCTGTTCCTGCTTGGAATGGCGTTTGCCTATTATATTTTTTTCCCGGTAGCTTTTAAATTTTTCACGCATGTGACGCCGGAAGGCGTCAACATGATGACCGACATCGGTAAGTATGTCGGCTTTGCGTTGACGATGTTTCTGGCGTTCGGGCTGACGTTTGAAACGCCGGTGGTCGTGATGGTGTTGATTTACATGAATATCGTCACTCTGGAACAGTTCAGGCGCGCTCGTCCCTACATCATTGTTGGCGCGTTTGTCGTTGCGGCAATCTTCGCGCCGCCGGATGTATTTTCGCAATTTTTCCTGGCAATCCCGCTTTGGCTGCTTTACGAGTTCGGGATGTTCTTGTCGCGGTTCATCACGAGTCGCAGCGCCAGTCCGCGAGAAGGGGCGGCGGAAGGAGCCGGGGGGGCGGAGGCCAAGAACCAGGAATCAAGGGTATGACATGGCATGTGGGGTTTTCTCCGTACTGCCGTATGAAATGATGCTGTTTTGACGCCCGATTCCTGACCTTCGATTCCTGAAACAGAGTGGCTTTCCCGCGACGTAACGGGTAAAATAACTCCTTTGCGCGTCAGTTAACAATAATGACTGACGCGTCTGTCGGCCCTATCTGGAGATAACCTGCAAATGATGACCCTTTATTCCGGGACTACCGACCCGTTCAGTCAGCGTTGCCGCATCGTGCTCTATGAAAAAGGAATGGACTTTCAGGTTGTTGATGTCGATCTTGAGAAAAAGTCTGAAGACATCGCGCTGATGAACCCTTACAACGAGGTACCGGTACTGGTCGAGCGCGATTTGATCCTGCACGAATCAAACATCATCAACGAATATATCGACGAGCGTTTTCCGCATCCGCAATTGATGCCGCCCGATCCGGTGATGCGCGCTCGTGCTCGCTATTTCCTGTTTCGCTTTGAAAAAGAAATTTTTTCGTACATCGCTGATCTTGAGGGCAAGAGCGCCAAAAATCAGGAGAAGGCGCGCGCGCATGTGCGCGACGTGTTGCTGCAAATGATTCCGATGTTCGCCAAGCATAAATATTTGCTGGGCGAAGAATACTCGATGCTCGACGTGGCGCTGACGCCATTATTGTGGCGGCTTGAGTATTACGAAATCGAACTGCCCAAACAGGCGATGCCATTGATGAAATACGCTGAGCGGCTATTCACACGCCCGGCATTTTCCGAAGCATTGACTTCGGCTGAACGCGGAATGCGCAAGTAAGCAGGGCAGTTGTCGGGCAAGACTGCTGGGGTATATGAATACATCCGAAGCCTCCGCCAAGCCCTACCTCGTGCGCGCGTTATGCGAGTGGTGCGCCGATAAGGATTTGACGCCGTACCTCGTTGTCAAAGTCAACGACGATACCCGTGTGCCAAAAGCGTATGTGAATAATGGCGAAATTGTTTTCAACCTGAGCGCGCGGACGACGCATCAACTGAAGATCGACAACGACTGGATCATGTTTTCGGCACGCTTCGGCGGCGTATCGCAAGATGTAGCGATTCCCTTTTCGGCAGTGGCTGCGATTTTTGCCAAGGAAACCGGCTACGGGCTATTCTTCAACGCGGCAGCCTTCGGCGAAACAGCAGACGGCAATGCGCTTTCTGCTTCATCGGCGGCGAGAAAAGAAAGCGCGCCGCCGACACGCTCTTCGCACTTGAAACTGGTGAAATAGCGAACGCCTTTCGCTGGGCGCGCTGGTTTTACGCTACAATACACACCCGCGCGCACTTGCATGCACCCATGCCGACATAGCTCAGCTGGTAGAGCAGCGGTTTTGTAAACCGTTGGTCGGGAGTTCGAATCTCTCTGTCGGCACCATTGACCCCATAAAGATCGTATTTTTCCCGATGTACACCGCACCCCGTTTGGCCGGATGCTGGTTGTGCAAGCGCCTTGTCTGAATCTACGCGTTTATTGACTCGTGGCAAGGCCACCCTTAAAAGCGCGCTCCCTTAGCTTTTTCACTTTCTTCTGCCTCAGCATCAGCGCTACGCTGTTCGGCGCAGACGCCGGTAGCGCAGTAGCCGTAGAGGCAGAGCGCATGATCGACGACTTCAAAGTTTTTTCCCTGGGCAATTTCGTTTTGCCGCTTCTCGATTTCGGCGTCGAAGAATTCTTCGACTTTGCCGCAGTGCAGGCAGACGATATGGTCGTGGTGATGGCCGTGATTGATTTCGTAAACGGCTTTATCGGATTCAAAGTGGTGACGCAGCAGCAACCCGGCTTGTTCGAACTGGGTTAACACGCGGTAGATGGTTGCCAGGCCGATGTCGAGGCCGTCCTCTTTCAGGCGGCGATAGACCTCCTCTGCCGTCATATGACGATCGCGCGAGGTCTCGAAAAGCCGAATAATGCGCAGCCGCGGCAGCGTGGCCTTGAAACCCCGGTCGTTGAGGTCTTGCGGTGTCGTCGTCATCTGAAAAAAGCGGGTGCGGCACGGAGTACGGCTATAATAACCGTTCTTTAGTCCCATTCCTATCGAGAGCCGCATGAAACAGCCGCCTCTTCTTTCTATATCGCTGATGCGCATTTGCGGGTTCGCCTTGTTTTTCTGTTTGGCGGGATGCTCGACGATGAGCGCCTACCTGCCGGATGTCCGCCAACTTGGGGTCTATAAGCTGGACATCAACCAGGGCAATTACCTGACTCAGGACATGGTCGAGAAACTGAAAGTCGGGCAGACGCGTCAGCAGGTGCGAACGGCGCTGGGCACGCCGTTGATGGCCAGCGCCTTTCACGCTGATCGCTGGGACTATGTTTATTCCTACACCAAGAACGGCAAGGAAACCGAGCGTCGGCAGTTCGCTGTTTTTTTCAAGGACGATAAGCTGGAGCGCTGGGAGGGAGACGAGGCTCCTGTATCACAGGCTGAATTGAACCGGATCGCCGGAACGCGAACGTTGCCGGGTGACCCGTCGGCTGACGACGAAGGTTTTTTCAGTTGGTTGTTCCATTGGTTTGGGGACAATTGATGAGTGTAGTGTCAGCAGCCGCAGTGCGGGTGGCGATTGCCGGTGCGGGCGGGCGAATGGGGCAGATGCTGCTCGAAGGGGTGTTGGCGTCGCCGACATCGTTTGCGCTGGCAGCCGCGCTTGAACAGGAGGCTTCGCCGCTTTTGGGGCGTGATGCGGGTGCTGCGATTGGGCAGTCGTCGGGCGTTCTGATTTCGAACGACGTCGAGGCGGCGGTGCGGCAATCGGAAGTGTTGATCGACTTTACGCGACCGGAAGGAACATTGCGATACGCGCGCTGCTGCGCCGATCATCGTTGCGCGATGGTGGTCGGAACAACGGGACTGAGCGAAGCGGACAAAGCTGAATTGGCGCTGCTGGCGCGTCGCGTGCCGATGGTGGTGGCGCCGAATATGAGCGTTGGCGTCAATGTGATGTTGAAGCTGGTGCGACTGGTGGCGCAGCGCCTGAGCGGTTACGATATTGAAATCGTTGAAATCCATCACAAACACAAAGTCGACGCGCCGTCGGGAACGGCGCTGTGCCTCGGCGAGGCCGCGGCCGAAGGCGCCGGGGTGACGCTCGCTGACGCAGCGGTGTATGCGCGCGAAGGCGTGTGTGGCGAACGTCGGCCGGGAACGATCGGCTTTGCGACATTGCGCGGCGGTGATGTCGTCGGCGAACATACCGTCCTCTTCTGCGGCGACGGCGAGCGGGTGGAATTGACGCATCGCGCTGGCTCGCGCCGGAACTTTACGGTTGGCGCATTGCGCGCCGCCCAGTTCTTGGCAGTGCGCCGCGCCGAAGGAAGCAACGGCCTCTACACGATGGAAGATGTTTTGGGCTTGAACGACGCTTGATTCGGCATCCGATCCCGGAGCGAACCACATAGGCAACGATGCTATTGCCGACTTTACTTTGTCGTGCCGCGGGCGCAATTTGCGACTGTGATCTTATTCGGCCGCTGCGTCTGAATAACAGATGCAGGCTGTTGTCGGCTCGGTTGGCGGTTACAAGGCTTAACTTATTCTTAACAACAAAGGGATAAAGTTTCGTGGATAATAGAAGCTGTAAATATAACCCGCATTAACGATCGGGGGAATAATGGCGCAGGAACAGAACGGACAAAAAACAATCTTGGGACAGGGAACAAGCCCTGCGACCCCCACCAGAAAATTTCCGCTTTGGGGCTGGTTGATGATCATTATCGTACTGGCTGCCGGCGGTTATTATTATTACGGGCACCGCTCGGCGAGCGGCGCCAAACCAACGGGATCGCCTTGGCGCGCTGATCCGAACCGACCGATTCCGATCCAGGCCGCCACTGTACAGCGCAGCCCTTTTGACGTTTACCTCGAAGCACTGGGAACCGTGACAGCGGCGCAAACCGTGGTGGTGCACAGCCGCGTTGATGGAGAACTGCTGAAATTGCATTTCAAGGAGGGCGATTCGGTCAAGGCTGGCGCGCCGTTGGCAGAGATCGACCCGCGTCCGTATCAAGTGCAACTAACGCAAGCTGAAGGCCAGATGGCGCGCGATCGCGCGCAGCTCGAAAACGCCAAGGCCGATCTTCAGCGCTACCGTATTTTGTTGAAACAGGATTCGGTATCGCAGCAACAGGTGGATACTCAGGAAGCGCTGGTGGCGCAATACGAAGGGCTGATCAAATATGATCAGGGGCAGATCGACAGCGCCAAACTCAATCTTGATTACACGCGGATTGCGGCGCCGATCTCGGGGCGGCTGGGATTGCGCCAGGTCGATGTCGGTAATATGGTGCGTGCTTCCGACGCCAACGGAATCGTCGTCATCACTCAGGAAGAGCCGATCGACGTGATGTTCACGCTGGCGGAAAACGATTTGCCGAAGGTGGTGCAGAAGGTTTACGCCGGTGCGCGGTTCCCGGTCGAGGCCTGGGATCGGGCACAGAAAATGTTGCTTGAACGCGGAACGCTGATGACGGTTGACAACCAGATTGATGTCGCCACTGGTACGGTCAAATTGAAAGCACGCTTCAGCAATAAAAATCACCTCTTGTTTCCGAATCAGTTCGTCAATGTGCGGATGAAGATCGACGAATTGCAGGATGTATTACTGGCGCCGTCCGCTGCCGTGCAGCGCGGCAGTGTTGGCACATTCGTCTATGTAATCGGCGACGATGGGAAAGTGGGTGTACGACAGGTTACGCCGAGTAATGAGAGCGACGGCAAACAGGTGATAGATAAGGGGTTGGCAGTGGGCGAGCGGGTGGTCGTTGATGGGGCAGATCGCTTGCGCGAAGGTAGCAACGTCGAAATCATTACGCTCGACGGCAAAGAACAAACGCAGCCGACGGTGGACAAAAAAAAGCCTGACGAGACGGCGGCGCCGGAAAAACGAAAGCGGCCGTCGTAACGAAACCGCGCCATTGCGGAGCCGCAAATGAACCCCTCCCGTCTTTTCATCCTTCGGCCGATCGCTACTTCGTTGTTGATGGTGGCGATCCTGCTGGCCGGTATCGTGGCTTACCGTTTCCTGCCGGTTTCGGCGCTGCCGGAAGTCGATTATCCGACGATTCAGGTCGTGACGTTGTATCCGGGCGCCAGCCCCGACGTGATGACTTCGTCGGTAACGGCGCCACTGGAACGCCAGTTCGGGCAAATGGCCGGGGTCAATCAGATGTCGTCAACCAGTTCGGGCGGCGCATCAATTATCACGTTGCAATTCAGCCTCGAAGTGTCGCTCGATACAGCTGAACAAGAAGTGCAGGCAGCGATCAACGCAGCCAGTAACTTGTTGCCTAACGATTTACCGCGGCCGCCGATTTACAACAAGGTCAACCCCGCCGATACGCCGGTACTGACGTTGGCAGTAACATCGGACACGTTGTCGCTGACGCGGCTTGAAGATTTGGTTGATACCCGGCTGGCACAGAAGATTTCACAAGTGCCTGGCGTTGGCCTGGTGACGCTGTCGGGTGGTCAACGCCCCGCCGTGCGAGTGCGCGTCAACCCGCGAGCGCTGGCGGCGACAGGTCTCAATATCGAGAGTGTGCGTGCATCAGTAGCGAGCGCCAACGTCAATCAGGCCAAAGGAAGTTTCGATGGGCCGAAACTGGCGTCAACCATCGACGCCAACGATCAGTTGCGTTCCGCCGATGAATACCGCAACCTCATTATTGCCTATAAAAACGGCGCGCCGGTTCGCCTGGGCGATGTCGCCGAGGTGGTTGAGAGCGCCGAAAACTCACGGCTGGCGGCGTGGGCCAATGAACACCCGGCCATTATCATCAACATTCAGCGGCAAACCGGAGCTAATGTGATTGATGTGGTCGATCGTATCAAAGCGCGTTTGCCGCAACTGGAGGAAGCGTTGCCAGGAGCTTTGCAGGTGACGGTATTGACTGATCGTACGGTCACCATCCGCGCCTCGATCCGCGACGTGAAGTTCGAGTTGTTCCTGGCGATCGCGTTAGTGGTGATGGTGATATTCCTGTTCCTGCGCAACCTTCCGGCGACGATCATTCCGAGCCTCGCCGTGCCGCTGTCGCTGGTAGGCACTTTCGTGGTGATGTATCTGGCTGGATTTTCGGTTAACAATTTGACGCTGATGGCGTTGACCATCGCCACCGGCTTTGTCGTTGACGACGCCATCGTGATGATCGAGAATATCGCACGCTATATCGAAAAAGGCGAAACGCCGTTGCAAGCGGCGTTGCGCGGCTCCAAGCAAATCGGGTTCACCATTATCTCCCTGACGTTTTCGCTGGTGGCGGTGCTGATTCCGTTGCTGTTCATGGCTGATGTCGTTGGTCGCTTGTTCCGCGAGTTTGCAATCACGCTGGCAGTGTCGATCGTGATTTCGATGGTGGTGTCGCTGACGCTGACGCCGATGATGTGTTCGAAACTGTTGCGCCATACGCCGGATGAACGGCAGAGCAGATGGTATAAAAAATCGGAAGAGGCGTTTAATGGCTTGATCGGGCTTTACGCGCGCGCCTTACGCGTGGTGTTGAACCACCAGATATTGACGTTGATGGTGGCGATCGGCACATTGTTATTGACCGTTTATTTGTACATCGTTGTGCCGAAAGGCTTCTTTCCGATTCAGGACACAGGTTTGATTCAAGGCATTTCGGAAGCACCGCAGTCGATCTCTTTCGGCGCCATGTCCGAGCGCCAACAAAACCTGGCGCGAGCGATTCTCGAAGATCGCGACGTCGAGAGCGTATCGTCGTTCATCGGCGTCGATGGCGTCAACGCAACGCTTAACACCGGCCGTATGCTGATCAGCCTGAAGCCGCTCGAGCAACGAAGCGCGCGCGCACCGAAGATCATTCAGCGGCTTCAGCAACGCTTGGAAGAAGTGCCGGGGATTCAACTGTATCTGCAATCAGTCAATGACCTGACCATCGAGAGTCAGGTGACGCGAACGCGCTTCCAGTTTACGTTACAGACGCCCGATCTGGACGAGCTGAGCGTCTGGACAGCGAAGTTGACCGATCGACTGGCGCAACTTCCGGAGTTGATGAATGTCAACCATGATTTGCAGGACCAGGGATTGCAGGCTTATGTCGATATCGACCGTGACGCCGCTGGGCGGCTTGGCGTGACCGTTGCCGATATCAGCAATGTACTTTACAGCGCCTTCGGGCAACGGCTGATTTCGACGATTTTTACCCAATCCAATCAGTATCGCGTGGTGCTTGAAGTTAGCCCCGATTTTCAAGATGGTTTAGCGGCTTTGAGCCGTCTGTATGTGTCGTCGTCAGCAGGCGGGCAGGTGCCGTTATCAGCGGTAGCTCGTTTCGTCGAGAGGCCGGGGAGGCTGGCGATCAATCATATCTCGCAGTTTCCAGCGGCAACCATTTCTTTCGATCTGGCGCCGGGCTATTCGTTGGACGCCGCCGTGGGGGCGATTCAGGCGGTCGAAAATGAAATCGAATTTCCGGTTGATATTCAGACCCGTTTCCAAGGGACGGCGTTGGCGTTTCAGTCGTCGCTCAGTAACCAGATATGGCTGATTCTCGCGGCGATCATTACCATGTACATCGTACTGGGCGTGCTTTACGAAAGCTACATTCATCCGATTACGATTCTGTCAACGCTGCCGTCGGCAGGGATCGGCGCTTTATTAGCATTGTTGGTTGCGAAGCTCGATCTCGATATGGTGGCGATCATCGGCATCATTTTATTGATCGGCATTGTCAAGAAAAACGCGATCATGATGATCGACTTTGCGCTCGATGCCGAGCGCAATGAAAACATGTCGGCGCGCGACGCTATTTACCAAGCGTGCTTGTTACGCTTCCGACCGATTTTGATGACGACGATGGCGGCGCTGTTATCGGCGTTACCACTGATGCTCGGCACCGGGATGGGTGCCGAATTGCGCCACCCGCTCGGTGTGACCATGGTCGGCGGCTTGCTGGTCAGCCAATTGTTGACGCTGTTCACGACGCCGGTGATCTACATCATGTTCGACAATCTGGCGCATTGGCAGCGTCGGCGGGCGGTGTCGGCTGTCGAAGGTTTGGCGCCATGAATTTTTTTGAGATGGTGATCCGGCGGCCGGTCGCCACATCGTTGTTGACACTGGGTGTGACGTTGGTCGGACTGGTGGCCTGGCGGTTGCTGCCGGTAGCGCCGTTGCCGCAAGTTGATATACCGACGATTTTCGTATCGGCGTCGCTGCCAGGCGCCAGCCCGGAAACGATGGCGTCGTCGGTGGCTACGCCGTTGGAACGGGCGCTGGGCAGTATTGCCGGTATTACCGAGATGACTTCATCGAGTTCACTGGGTCGTACGCGTATCGTGATTCAGTTTGATATGTCGCGCGATATCGACAGCGCAGCGCGCGATGTGCAGGCGGCGCTCAATGCGGCGCGTACAATGTTGCCGTCGGGGATGCCGGGAAACCCGACGTATCGCAAGGCCAACCCGGCTAACGCGCCTGTGGTTATCATTGCGTTGACGTCGGACACCATGACGCGCGGACAAATGTACGACTCGGCGGCAACCGTGCTGCAGCAAATGTTGTCGCAGGTGGAAGGCGTCGGTGACGTGACGATCAGCGGCAGCTCGCTGCCGGCAGTACGCGCCGAATTGAATCCGATGCAGATCAACCATTACGGGTTGTCACTGGAGACCGTGCGGCAGGCGATCGTCAACAGCAATGTCAATCGCCCGAAAGGGATGATTGAATACGGCGATCGGCAATGGCAAGTCGGCGCTAACGATCAGGCTTTCAAGGCGGAAGAATACCGGCGGCTGATCGTTAGTTATAAAGACGGTGCGCCAGTGCGGCTGGAAGATGTCGCCGATGTGGTCGATTCGGTGCAGGATGTGCGTAACGCTGGAATGTCGAACGGCAAACCATCGGTATTGTTGATCGTTCGCACCGAAACCGGCGCTAACATCATCGAGACGGTGGATCGGGTCAAGGCGCTGATGCCAGTATTGAAAGCCTCGGTGCCGAGCAGCATCGACTTTACCGTGACGCTTGATCGAACATCAACCATCCGCGCTTCGTTGCGCGAAGTCACCCGAACGCTGGCGATTTCCGTCGGGCTGGTGATCTTGATGGTATTCCTTTTTTTGCGCAATGGTCGTGCGACGCTGGTGCCGTGTGTCGCTGTGCCGGTGTCGCTGATTACGACATTGGCGGTGATGTACCTGTGTGGGTTTACGCTCAACAATCTGTCGCTGATGGCGCTGACGGTAGCAACCGGTTTTGTCGTTGACGATGCGATTGTCGTCATCGAAAACATCAGCCGACATCGGGAAGCCGGCAAACCGCCATTCGAAGCTGCGCTGGATGGTATGCGTGAAGTCGGGTTCACGGTGGTATCGATGAGTATTTCGTTGATCGCGGTATTCATTCCCATCTTGCTGATGGGCGGCCTGGTGGGGCGCTTTTTTCACGAATTCGCAGTGACGTTGTCAGCGGCGATTCTGGTGTCTCTGGCGGTGGCGTTGACCACCATCCCGATGTTGTGCGCGCATTGGCTGAAAGCTGAGCCGAAGGAACACGGTAAGCTGTACTTGTTCGGAGAACGGGCATTTCAGGCGATGCACAACGGCTACCGCCGCTCACTGTCGTGGGTGCTAAATCATGGGACGTTGATGCTGGTAATTCTTCTGGCCACGATCGGCCTCAACATTTATTTGTATAAGGTTGTCCCCAAGAACTTATTACCGACGCAGGATACCGGCCTCATCATGAGCTTCATTCGCGCCGATCAAAGCATTTCGTTTCAAGCGATGAAGGATAAGTACGAGGGCTTCATTCAGATCATCCGAAAAGACCCGGCAGTAGCAACAGTGAGCGGTTTCATCGGCGGCGGCGGCCAGGTAAACCGCGGCAGCATTATGATCACGTTGAAACCATTGTCGGAGCGCAAGATTTCAGCGCGAGAAGTAGTGATGCGCCTGCAAAAATCGTTGTCGAAGGCGCCTGGCGCGCAACTGTTCATGATGCCGGTGCAGGATATTCGGGTCGGCGGACGCGAAGCTTCTTCCGAGTTTCAATACACGTTACAGGCCGACGATATTTATGAGTTGCGAGCTTGGGAGCCGAAAGTGCGGCAGGCATTGTTGCAGTTGCCGCAAATTATGGACGTTGACTCCGACCAGGACGACCACGGCGCGCAGACGATGTTGACGATCGATCGCGATGCGATCGCGCGTCTGGGACTGACCGTCGATAAGGTTGATGCAGCGTTGAACGATGCGTTCGGCCAGCGGCAGGTGTCCACCATTTATAACCCGCTCAATCAATACAAAGTGGTGATGACGGCGGCGTCTCCCTTTACCCAGAGCGCGCAGAATTTGCAGAATATCTATTTGATCGCTCAAGACGGCAGCCGCATTCCGTTGTCGGCTGTTGCCACTTATGCGACGGAGAACACGGCATTGTCGGTGAATCATCAGGGCCAATTCGTGACGGCGACGCTTTCATTCAATCTGGCGCCGGGCGTGGCATTGTCGGAAGCGGCGGACGCTGTGCATGAAACTGTCGCGCGCACCGGCTTACCGGTGTCGATTGTCGGCAGCTTTCAGGGGACGGCCGGTGCTTTCATGGATACACTATCAACACAAGTGATTTTGATCATAACGGCGCTCATTGCGGTTTATCTGGTGTTGGGCATTCTCTACGAGAGCTTCATTCATCCGCTGACGATTTTATCCACGCTGCCTTCCGCCGGTATCGGCGCACTGTTGGCGATCGAATTGACCGGAGCAGGATTCAATTTAATTACACTGCTCGGTATTTTGCTGCTGATCGGGCTGGTCAAGAAAAACGCGATCATGATGATCGACTTTGCGTTGAACGCCGAGCGCCAACAAAAAATGGAGCCACGTGACGCGATTTTCACTGCGTGCCTGCTGCGTTTTCGCCCGATCATGATGACGACGATGACGGCGATTCTGGGAGCGTTGCCGCTGATGTTGGGACGTGGTGACGGCGCCGAATTGCGGCAACCGTTGGGGTTGGCGATTGTCGGTGGTTTGTTGGTGAGCCAATTACTGACTTTGTACACGACGCCAGTGGTGTATCTTTATATCTACCGTTTGCGCGAACGCCTGACGGGGCGTAAGACAGTAACGGGCCCTCTTTCGCCGGTGGAGGCATGATTTTATGGGGCGCATGAACTTGATTTTTAAATACAGTCGGCGTTGGTGGTTATTGCCAACGGTGCTTTTAGCCGGATGTGCCGTGGGGCCGGATTATGTGCGGCCGCAGCTAGACATCCCTACTGCTTACAGCGAACCGGCGACGGGTTGGAAACATGCCTATCCCGCCAGCGCGCAACTCGATGCTATCTGGTGGACGGCTTACGGCGATGAAGCCTTGAACGGATTGATGAGCGCCATAGACCTGGACAACCAGAATCTGAAAGCAGCAGAAGCGCGTTACCGCCAGGCGCAGGCATTGCTGCGTGCATCGACCTCTTCACTTTTTCCGACGCTGAATGCCAACGCTTCAGTCGGCAGATCACAGAGCGCCAATCTTGGCAATGACGCCAACAGCAGCGGAAGCCAGCGCGGCCCGACGAATCAATATAATTTTTCATTGGGGGCTTCCTGGGATGTTGATTTGTGGGGCGGTGTGCGACGGTCGATCGAAGCGCAAGCCGCCAATGCCCAAGTCAGCGAAGCGCAGTTGGCGGCGTTGCGATTGAGCACACAAACGATGTTGCTTCAGACGTATATTGCGTTGCGGGTCAGCGATGCGCAGCAAAAACTGATGGCCGAAACGGTGGACGCTTACACGCGTTCGCTGGAGATGACGCAGAATCGTTATCAGGCGGGAATCATCACGCGTGCTGATGTGGCGCAGGCGCAGACGCAGCTTGAATCAGCGCGCACGCAATTGATTGACTTGGAAATCAGCCGGACGCAGAGCAAGAATGCGCTGGCGATTTTGGTTGGCAAAGCGCCGTCGCAAATTTCGGTTGAACAGATTGATGACTTGCCACTCAAATTACCGGATGTTCCGGTGATGGTAGGCTCCGAGTGGCTGGAGCGTCGCCCCGATGTCGCCGCCGCTGAGCGAGCGGTGGCGGCGGCCAATGCCCAGATTGGCGTGACGCAGGCCGCGTTTTACCCGTCGTTGACATTGTCGGCTTCGGGAGGGTATCAGGCGAACCACTGGTCGGATTGGTTCGATCTGCCGGGACGCGTCTGGGCGCTGGGCGCCGGATTGGCGCAATTGATTTTTGATGGCGGTTACCGTGCTGCAATGAAGGACAACGCAGTGGCTGCTTACGATGCGACGGTCGCCGATTACAAGCAAACCGTGTTGACTGCGTTTCAGGAAACCGAGAACCAGTTGACAGCGCTTCGTGTGCTTGACGATGAGTGGCGCTCGCAGCAGGCTGCTTTGAATGCGGCGCGTGATACGGAAACGTTGGTGGTCAATCAGTATAAAGCCGGGACGACGACTTATCTCAATGTTGTGGCGGCGCAAACGGCGAGGCTCAATGCCGAGAACAACGCGATCCAGTTGCGAGGTCGCCAACTGATTGCCAGCGCGGCATTGATTAATGCGCTGGGCGGCGGTTGGCCGGGATTGGGTTCGGAGGCTAATTAACCATAGAAAACGTTAAGAACCACACTACTTTGGATGCGTTGAGAGAAAAATAGTGAGTGCGTTAGAGATAAGAAGTTTTCGTGAAAAAATATTAAACGCCGCGACTTCCAACCTGGAATTCGCGGCCGCAATAAAAATTCTGGACGACTATAAAAATAATGGCTGGACAAAAGATTTGATGTATGCTGAACTGATGCGTATTTCTGAGAGTTTTCCAAGCCATGAAGATTATATTTATGACTTAATGGATTGTGTCGTTGGCTTTTGTTCCCCGCACATGAAAATTTTTGATTGACGCTGTAGAGCCATCTCAGCCTAAAAACTTAGGCATCCCAATCAGCCGGTTGGAAACTGACCACCAAAGGAGCCTCGCAAAAATCCAGCTCGCCTATTTCATCGAAGTGCTGGTGCGCTCCCGGGAAACCCTTCTGGGCAACTTCCAAGATGAGCCTCGTAAGGCGAACTAGGCCAGCACGGTTACCGCTGATACAAATACCTTGGCCTTGTTGATCCTTCCTGACTTCCAGAAATCGGGTTGTCGTTTTATCAGAATCGATGGAAGAGTCATCCAAGCGACGAAGCGAGTCGAGCGCTTCGGTAAGGGATGGCCACTCGTTAGTGCTCATTGTTTACCTTTCTTCTGAGGGCACATGAACTGGGTTGAAACGAGGAGCCCCAGCTTCAGGTGCCGAAAATCTTGAATGCAGGAATGCGCGACGCTTCATTTTTACCTTACGCTTATGGTTCTGGATAGATAAGAAATCTCTCATGGTTTTCAATCGCAAAAATTTTGACGTTGCTGTCGCCTTGCTCAAGTTCCATCACTTTGTCAGGATAGGGGCCGTAGGGCCATTGGGTTTGAATTCGAATGATCTTGCCATTGCCATCGTATGAATATAAGGTTTCTGTATATTCAAGGGTTTCATCATTCTCGAGTTGAGATATTTTTGTAATCAGTCCGTTCTCATAATGTGCCTGTACGATGCGGGTCAACTCGGAACTAGGGTCATCCTTGAATGTATTGCCAAATACATACCTGAACGCCGAATCGATTGGGTACTCGTAAAAGTCATCGCTCTTTATCCATGCCTTATCTCCAGGAGGTCCACCCCACTCAGCGTATTCACACATATGGATGACTCTTCCCGCCGAGTCATAAGAATACTGGTACCTCCCTTTGGCCGGCTCTGATTTCTTCTTCAACATGCGTCCCGGTTTGATTCCCAGGGTTTCCATGCGGTAAGGCTCAAGCGAAAAAGGATGGCCGATACCCATGCCCCACTTTTCGGATGCGGTATTTGCGCGTGCATTTCGCAAGAAATCCAGATAGGTTCCGGTTCTTTCGTGCAACAATTCAACCAAGCTGTTTTTGGACATGAATCACCCATTTGGCTGGAGAAACTTTTCTACTTGTATGATCGGATGCATGGATTGTGCGATGCCTCATTCCAGCGCCCCTGAGCGCACAACACCAAGCGCCGACTGAATGATTTCTTCCGAAAGAACGCCCAGTGGTCCTTTTCCTTCCTCTACCAAAGCATCTGCTGCCGCGCCGTGCAGACACACGGCATAGCGCAGCGCGTGCGAGGCTTCGATGCCTTGCGCCAGCAGCGCACCAGCCATTCCTGCCAGAACGTCGCCGCTGCCGCCGAACGCCAGTGCTGGATTGCCGGTGGTGTTGATGCACCAAGGACCTTCAGGGTCGGCGATGATGCTGCCGCATCCTTTCAACACCGTGTGCGCCCGATAGCGTCGGGCGATTTCGCGGACGGCTTTCGGGCGGTCGCGTTGAATCTCGTCGGCGTTGCATTGCAGCAAACGGGCGGCTTCTGCCGGATGCGGCGTAAGTACGGTGGGCGCGTGTCGCTCGGCGATGCGGGTGGCCCATTCGGGGTGTTGCCCGATCAGCGTCAACGCGTCGGCGTCGAGCAGTAACGGCGCATCGAAAGAGAATGCTTCGATCAAAACATCCAGAGCGGGAGGCGATGCGCCAAGCCCGCAGCCAACGACCCAAGCATCGTGCGACAAGTTCAATATGGCTTGCGCAGGGTGCAGCATCAATTCGGGGCAACCGGGATCGAAGATCGGGGCGTCACCAAGAAAGCCGACGTGGGCTTTGCCGATACCCATTCGCGCGGCGGCGCGACCGGCGAGTAACGGCGCGCCGCCCATGCCGGAAGCGCCGCCGAGGATACCTAGACAGCCGAATGTTCCTTTGTGGACATTATGAAAACGGCGGCGCAAAGAGGCAGGCAAATGCGTTTCGATGAAGCGACGGTGGAGGGCGTGAGCGTCTGTATCTGCTTCGAGGTCTTCGGGAGAGATGTCGAGAGTGTCAACGTAAAGTTCGCCGCAGTGATCGGGACCGTCGAGTGTCAACAGTCCTGGCTTGAGCACGATAAAACTGAGCGTTGTGGTGGCGCAGACGGTGGGTGTGTGGGCAACGCCAGTATCGCTGTCAAGTCCGCTGGGAGCGTCAAGCGAAACGATATATGAGCGGCGGGCAGAATGCGCATCGTTGATCCAGCGGATGAGATTGTTGAAGGGCGCGCCGGGAGCGCGATTCAGGCCGATACCGAACAAGGCGTCAACGATCAGAGCGGGCGGCGACGGATTTGACGAAATCGGCAGATTCGGTAAATCGGAAAGTGCCGTATGCAATGTGCCTCCCTGGTTGAGAAATTCGGTAAGCGCCTCAGCGGCATCCGAAGGTAAGGTGTCGGTAACAGGGGCGATGACGCAGGGAGAGAAGCCATGCTCACGCAGTAGGCGAGCGAGTACGAAACCGTCGCCGCCGTTGTTGCCTGGCCCACAGAGGATAACGATCGGGTCATTCGCAAGTTTTTGCTCCTTGAATAAGGTTTCAATAAATCGAAACGCAGCTGCTCCGGCTTTTTGCATTAACGGTATTTTTGCATAGCGCTTTTCGATAGAGCGTAGTTGCGGAATAGTCAGCAAAGGTAACAGCGACGCGGCATTCGTCGTATTGTCGTTAAGGATAATCATGACAGGTATCAGGAAAATGCGCGAGAGCGAAAGTTATGTTATACATTAACCGTTTGGCGCACGGAGGGCAAGGTTTTTGAATCGACTTTGCAGCGCCGGGAAGCATGGGTAAGGTAGCGACGTTTTCGAGATGTCGACGCTACCGGATATTTGTTATTGGATAGTTCATCGAGAAGAGGAGATTTTATGCGTAAGGTTCATATTCCGCTGCTGTTGGCCGCACTGACGTGTTTTGCCATGCCTGCGATGGCGCAGGAGCTGACGGGCACGTTGAAGAAAATCAAGGATACCGGCACGATCACGATCGGCCACCGGGATTCGTCGATACCGTTTACGTATTACGACGATAAACAAAACGTGGTTGGTTATGCGCTCGATTTATGCATGAAAGTGGTTGACGAAGTCAAAGCCGAACTGAAGATGCCGGACCTCAAGGTCAAGCTCAATCCGGTGACATCTTCGACGCGGGTTCCGTTGATCGCCAACGGAACCGTTGATATCGAGTGCGGTTCGACCACCAACAACCTCGAACGGCAAAAGCAAGCCTGGTTTTCACCGACGTATTTCGTGATCACCACCAAATACGTGACCAAGAAAGGCTCGTCGATCAAGTCGTTCAAAGATCTGAAGGGCAGAACGGTATCGACGACTGCCGGAACCACCAGCGCCAAACTGCTGGCCGAAATGAACGGTAAAGAAGATTACAAAATGAACGTCATCTCGGCCAAGGATCACGCCGAAGGCTTTTTGCTGGTCGAGTCGGGGCGGGCGGAAGCGTTTGTGATGGATGATATTTTGATTTACGGACTGGTCGCCAATTCCAAATCACCGGGCGATTATGTGTTGTCGAACGACTGGTTGACGATTGAACCTTATGGCGCATTGATTCGCAAAGACGACAAACCGTTCAAGGAAGTTGTCGATCGGGCGTTCAAAAAGACATTTGCCAGTGGCGAGGGCGAAACGCTTTATAAGAAATGGTTCCTGTCGTCGATTCCGCCGCGCGGCGTGAACCTCAATGTGCCGCTCAGCCCGCTGCAAAAGAAAATCTTTGAGCATCCGACCGATTCCGGCGATCCCAAAGACTACGAATAAAAGGAAATAAAGCGAGTTAACGGTACAGATATATTCAAATGCTTGCTCTTCTCTCTTGACCTTCGGTCACCCTCTCCCTTAGGCGGGGGAGGGGAGAGCAGGTGCGAGAATACAAATAAACAGGTTTTCATCGAAAGAACCGGGAGATTGGGGTGGACTATAACTGGAATTGGCTCATTTTCTGGGAGCCTTCGCCCGACGGTAACGGCACTTACCTCAATACGTTGATCAACGGTATGCAATGGACGCTGGCGACGGCATTGTTGGCGGCGCTGTTGGCGTTTTTTCTCGGCTCAATCATCGGGGTGATGCGCACGACGCCGTCGCGGACATTGCGAGCGATCGGCACGGCTTATGTCGAACTTTTCCGCAACATTCCGCTTCTGGTGCAGATGTTTCTGTGGTATTTCGTGTTGCCGGAACTTCTGCCGGCGGCGATAGGCAGCGCGATGAAAACGATGGCGCCGCCGTGGGCGTCTTTTTTCCCGGCGGTGGCTTGTCTGGCGTTCTTCACTTCGGCGCGAGTGGCCGAACAGGTACGCGCCGGCATCGAATCGCTGTCGAGCGGGCAGCGCCTGGCCGGTTTGGCGGTAGGACTGACCTTGCCGCAAACCTACCGTTATGTATTACTGCCGGTGGTTTACCGGATCATCACGCCGACGCTGACTTCCGAATTGATGAACGTCATCAAGAATTCTTCGGTGGCGCTGACGATCGGATTGGTTGAATTGACATCAGCAACGCGCTCGATGCAAGAGTTCAGTTTTCAGGTGTTTGAGGCATTCACTGCCGCGACGATCATTTATGTTCTCATCAACATAGTGGTCGTAATCATCATGCGGATCCTCGAAAAGAAAACCGTAGTTCCGGGTCATTTCAGCAATAAGACGGAGCAACCGGCGACGGAGTGAGCGAGATTCGTATGTTTGCCAATTTCGACTTTAACGTCATTGAACGATCGCTGGTTTATCTGTTCCGCGACGGAATGACCTTCACGCTGATGTTGACGGCGTGTGCAATGATCGGCGGGATCATCCTGGGCACATTGCTGGCGATGATGCGGCTCTCGAAATACCGTATTTTTTCAGCGCCAGCCGGAGCGTATGTCAACCTGACGCGTGCCGTTCCTTTGCTGCTGGTGATTTTCTGGTGTTATTTTCTGATGCCGTATGTGGGCGGCTATCTGCTCCACGAATTGTATCGGGTGATGCCGCAATCGGTTGGCGATGCGCTGGTCGATATTTTCGGCTATCAGGTCAAGGATGGCCAGCCGTTGCAGATCGGCGCTTTTGTTTCGACAGTAGCGACCTTTACGTTGTTTCAGGCGGCGTACTACTGCGAGATCATGCGTTCCGGTATTTTGTCGGTGTCGCGCGGACAGGAGGGCGCGAGCTACGCGCTGGGATTGAATTATTGGCAGTCGATGTTTTATGTGATTCTGCCGCAGGCGTTTCGCAACATGCTGCCGGTGCTGCTGACACAGACGATTATTTTGTTTCAGGATACATCGCTGGTTTACGTGCTGTCGATCACCGATTTTCTGGGAGCGGCATCGAAAGTTGCGCAACGCGACGGCCGGCTGGTGGAAATGTATCTTTTCGCGGCGCTGGTGTATTTCGCAATCTGTTTGGTGCTTTCGTATGGTGTACGCCGTTTGCAAAGGCGCATCGCGATTGTCCGTTAAAAGTTGAGGGAAAAGAAAATGCCGATGATCGACATTCAGAATGTTTCAAAATGGTATGGAAACTTTCAAGCGCTGAAAGACTGTACGACCTATGTCGATAAGGGTGAGGTTGTGGTGATTTGCGGCCCGTCGGGGTGCGGTAAATCAACGCTGATCAAGACGGTGAACGGCCTGGAGCCGATCCAGAAAGGCGAAATTTTGGTCAACGGCATTTCACTGACGTCGCCCAAAACCAATTTGTCAAAGCTGCGGGCGCAGGTGGGAATGGTGTTTCAGCATTTTGAACTGTTTCCACACCTGTCGGTACGCCGCAATCTGACGCTGGCGCAAGTCAAAGTTCTGGGGCGATCGCGCGACGAGGCAGAGGAGAAGGGTTTGAAATATCTGGAGCGTGTCGGCTTGTTGGCGCACAAAGATAAATATCCGGGCCAGCTTTCTGGCGGCCAGCAGCAGCGGGTGGCCATTGCGCGGGCGCTGTCGATGGATCCAATTTGTATGTTGTTTGACGAGCCGACTTCGGCGCTCGATCCCGAAATGATTCGCGAGGTGCTCGACGTGATGGTGCAGCTGGCGCAGGAAGGGATGACCATGATGGTGGTCACTCACGAAATGGGATTTGCGCAGAAAGTGGCGCGGCGGGTGCTGTTCATGGATCAGGGAACAATCGTCGAAGATGCGCCGAAAGAAGATTTTTTCAAGAAGCCGCGCAGCGAACGCGCCCAGCAATTTCTGGACAAGATCCTTGTTCATTGAAAGAGGTTTGTTTAGGCGGGCTTTGAGGTTGTGCGCAGGACAGCACGAGGGGAAAACTTACGCGGAGGCGGATACAGGAGCGGGCACTTTTCTTTCACGCGAAGCCGCAAAGTTCACTTGTCCAGGCTACACGCTATTACTCGAAGTGGCCGTAAAAAGGTTTATAAACTCCGATAAATTATTAGAGATGCGAACCCAGTGATCGTCATCCCACCAAATAATAGAGGGAGTTTTCTCATTATTTCTAAAATCAAAGCAAAAGGGCATTCCATCAGCCGATTCTGCAAAAACAACGATATTAGAAAAATCTGATATCTCCGGAATAGCGTTGGGGCTTGGGTGAACATCTTGATCATCCGCTAATAAAAAATGAGCTTCAAGCTTTTCGCTCCATTCAACCATTTGGTTTTTATCAACGATTATTTTGGTAAGCTCAGTTTCGACCGGGGAGCTTTTAGCGACTACTATGGAAGGCCGAAATCGATTTCCCCTCAATTTTTTTGAGAGAGAGGAGGAGTGTTCTAAGGCTCGATCATAAAGAGTCATTTTTGAAGCTCCGACAATGTTTTCACATAGCAAGTGAGTCCGAATAAGCGAGGCGCTATCCGGGGATTATTTCACGAGGAGCAAAGAAGTCACTATGACTTTGAAAGCGCCGCAACAACGATCGGCGGAAGGCTGCTGCCGTTATCATCGGCGGCGCGTAGTCGCAAGGCGTCGTGTTCCGGTTCGTGTCGCAGCAGGATGTCGTAGTAAGCGCGAACGCGGTCAACGAAGGCGACGGGCATACCGCCACGCGCATAGCCATAGCGGGCGCGGCTGTAATACTCCGGCTGCGCCAGCAGCGGCAACATTTGTTTGATGTCTTTCCACAGATTGGGGTTGAGGTTTTGCTCGCGCGCCAGTCGGCGGGCGTCCTCAAGGTGCATGAAGCCGATATTGTAGGAGGCGAGCGCCATCCAGGTGCGATCCGGCTCGGCGATTTCGTCCGGAAGGCGCTCTTTGAGGTCTTTCAGATAACCGGCAGCAGCTTGAACGCTTTCGTCGGGGTCGAGCCGGTTTTTGACACCGAGATGACGGGCGGTATCCCCGGTGATTTGCATGAAGCCACGTACGCCGGTTTCGCTGGTGGCGAGCGGCTCCCATTGCGATTCCTGATAAGCGACGGCAGCCAGTAGCCGCCATTCAACGCCGGTCGTTTCCTGGGCGCGGTAGAACAACGGGCGCAACTGCGGCAGATCGCCGCGAATACGTTCCTGAAAAGCGCCAGCGTCAAACCGCTGAACTTGCTGGGGCGGAAGGAAGTAGCGCTCGGCGAGTTGGTCGATCAGGCCGTTCTCCTTGGCGCGGGCAATAAAGGAATTCAGGGCGTCGAGCATATAAGACTTGTTGGCGGGAAGCGCCCAGGCCATTTCGATTTTGGCTCCGGTCGAAAACGCCGTTGCAAAATTCAAATAAATATTGCGGGCAAGTGCTGCTTTGTGCGAGGTGACCAGAGCGTAAGGGAAAGCGCCCTCATCGACCTGTGCTAACAAGGCGTCAACAGAGGGTGCTGCGATCGGCTTCCAGCGGATGCCGGGGTGCGCCTTCGATAGCCGTGCGACCAGCGAGTCCATTCCCGAATTTTCGAGATAAGCGATGGTATCGCCGGTAAGCTGTTCCCAGTCTTTGGGGCGGCGAATGTCGGTGTTATAAACGATAACCGCTTCGGCGGTATAAAAGCTGTCAGTCCAGACAATGCTGTCGTCGTCCTGGCTTGGCCGGTAGAGACCGGCACTGAGGCTGGCGCGAGCTTTTTTGAGTGTGGTGCGCAAATCGACGCTGTTTATGGCGGCGGTGGGGCGAAGCTCCAGACGCACTTCCTGCGTAAATTGTTTCAACAGGTCGTACTCGAAACCGGCAAATTCGCCGTCGCCGCCGACGAACCAGCTCGCTGGATCGGAACAGAAGGCGACCGTCAACACCGAGAACGAAGGGAAATCATTCCTGGGTATGGCGGCTTGAGCTTCAGCCAAAAAGAGGGAAGACGGCGGTGTCGGCGGATGGTCGCAAGCCAAAAGCGCCAACACAGGTAACAACAACAGGTTGCGGCAAAGCCTGAAAACAGGCCGGAGGCTGGTTTGAAAAAGATCGCGCCGCGATGTCCGCTGTTGCCGTCGGAAGAAAGCGTGGTTTGACATTGGGCTGGATTATAGCAAAGCCGATCTATCTTCTATCAATAAATCCCATACTATGTTATTGAAATTGTAAAAAGTTGCGTCCACACTACAGATGGTGGATCAAGGCGGCCAACACCGCTATAGGCGCGCCGATTATTTGGTTTGTCATGACCTTGGCGCGAGCGCCGTAAGGTTCAGTATCAAAGCCATTTCACGGCTTTGTCATTTTCACGTAATCACATAAACAGGGGCACAAAACACACGGCCCATTATAGGCCGTGTGTTTTGTCGGGAAAACGGCCAAAGCATCAAATAGTACAAATGCAAAGATGTCGCATGGCTACGCCTTGCATAACGTTATGCTGTCAGCACCTTCTTCGCTGCTGAGCATACCCCGTTCCACCAACCGCGATGCCGCCGAGCAGCAGCGTGAAC
>Ga0209628_10000205_pt1 | contig 34616 bp, 32 predicted proteins | sample TergutCu122P4_FD_187285 | JGI IMG/M metagenome (GOLD analysis project Ga0209628, IMG submission 187285) | Cubitermes ugandensis P4 segment gut microbial communities from Kakamega Forest, Kenya - Cu122 P4 (SPAdes) (version 2) | ecosystem: Host-associated > Arthropoda: Insects > Digestive system...
TGCAAGGAGGTTAAGGAAATTAAGGAAATTAAGGATGCCAATGACATTAATTTTCTTAGATTCCTCAAGTTCTTTAAACTTGTTTTTTGAATAGTTCTCATAATCATTTTTTTCTGTTTTATTTTTTAATATGTATTTGTTGTTAATTATTAATTGTTAATTGTTAATTGTCAACTGTCAATTGTAAATAACTCCGGTGTCCTTTATCTCACACATAAATAAAAAAGATAAAAAAGAAACTTTTTTCACAAAAGTCTATTCGCCGTATTTTCACAAATATGGACTGCTAAATTTCTTAATAAAGATAAAGAAACACCGGAGATAATGAATTATTAATTCATACTAAATAGCAGCATGTGCCGTGTGAATAACCACAGTGCAAAAGTAGAGAGTAGGATTAAACGGTAATATGAAAAAAAAGCACGAAATTTATGAAAATTTCGCATGGGTATTGATTATCAGGAAGTTAAAGGGGTATTCTTTTCAGTTTTGGGCGGGAGGTCCCTCACTGTGTTCGGGATGACTGTCGATTTTTTTTGCTGAAATCCGGTAATTATTTGGAGTCATACCGTATTTTTTGCTAAACTGGTTATAGAAAGTACGCTCTGTTCCGAAACCTACTCTGTAAGAAATTTCTTCGATCGACAGGTTGGTTTGTTCGAGATATAGCACGGCATCTTTCAAACGAAGAACGTTGACATAATCCGAGAACGACATATTGAAACAGAAGTTCATAACTTCGGCGAATGTGTTTTTGTTTGTGCCGAGTTTTTTAGCCACAGATTCTGATGTAATAGTGGAATCGCGGTAAATTTTATCTTTGAACAAAAAGTCGCGGATACCGATACATAATTTATCCATGCGGCTTTCGTCACACTTGTCTTTGTCTGATTCGATTGATAGTGTTTCGTCGGGAGAATGAGATAAAAATGAGGTTTTGGCGAGCATTTCTTTGATTTGTTCTTCCTGTTGAGCAGTCAATTCTTTGATTTGTTGCGCTAATATGCGGTTCTTTTGGGTAACTTTTCGGCTGTAATGTATCCATCCTCCGAGTAAGATTGCCAATAAGATGCATCCACCAATCAAAGAGAAAATAATTATACGTTGGCGTTCTTTTTCGGCAATGTATTTGTCTACTTCGTATTGGGTGCGAACTTCGTCGAGTTTGGTGTTGCTTTCGGCTAAGCGGATAGAGTCGTTGAGCTGATATGCCTTTTCATAAACAGAAAAAGCTTCTTCTGCATGTCCCATTTCTCTTAATAAGTATGCTTTTTTTGCTAATTGATTAGCCGTACTGTTTATTTCTCCGATATTTATACTCATGTCGATGATTTTATTGATATAATCAATAGCTTTATCGTACTCTTTACGTCCTTTACAAATATCGACTTTGATACCCCATAAAAAAAGCGATTCTAAAGGACGAATTATTGGTTCCATGGAATCACAATATAACTCGGCTTCATCGTATTTCCCTTTTTTAATGTAAATATCGGCACAAAACCGATAATAATTTACTAAAGATGGATCGGGAAAACCAAAAACTTTTTCAAAGTTGATCGTATTTTTTTTCCAATCAGACATCAGAGAAAGTAACTCGTTTAGCTTATTTTGATTAAGCAAACTAAGTGAAAGACTGTAGTATCCATCTGATAATAAGTAATAATTAGCTATTTGATTGGGTTCTTCTTTAATCAGCTTTAACGCATTTTTTATTGTTTCTTGAGCATATTTTTCGGAATCTTCATAACGATGCTCTTGTTCATATAAATGTGCAATTAATAAAGTCATTTTAACAATTCCAAATAAGCAATTCTCTTGTTTGGCTTCTTCATATATTTGACGGATTTTTCCTATCGAATATTTGTAACTTACACTATTCATGTAATTTCGTAACAACATTTCATGGGTATCATAGTAGTATCTATAGTCGCCATTTTTCTTAAAGAAAGGTAGATATTCATTTGCTTTCTGATAACGTTCCTCATATTTTAAAGAATTACTCAAACAAACAAGCTCTGCTTGATAAGCCATACTTTCATATTTTTTGTTTTGTTGTTTGCGTGTTTCGTGAATAAATTCGTTTATATATTGTAGCGTTAAATCAATCTCTTCTTCTGGAATTTGAGTATTAAGTTGTAGTCGAGCCCATGCCTCGTATGCTTTTAATTTTTCCTCGCCTTGTGTTGATGCGATTACTTTTAACAGCGAATCTTTTTTGTGTTGAAAATCGTTGTTTTGGCCATAAACAACTGTTGTGGAAATAAAGCAGATAAATAGGCAAAGCAAGCCCTTAGGTAAAAAAACGTGTGTAAGTTTCATTTTGTTGTTATCTTTATTTTTATTTCAGTCCTCTGTTTTCAAGTAAACCGTCGATATGTGGTTCTGCGCCTCTGAAATTGCGATACATCACATCGGCCTCTTCACTGCCGCCGGGTTCTACAATAAATTTGCGGTATTTCGCTGCTACTTCCTTATTGAAAATATCTCCGGTTTCGACAAATGCTTTGAATGCGTCGGCATCCAATACTTCCGACCAGATGTAACTGTAATATCCGGCAGTATATCCTCCGCCCATGACGTGGCGGAAATAAGTACTGCGATAACGCGGCGGAATTTGAGAAATTAATCCTCTATCGGAAAGTGTTTTCGCCTCGAATGCAAGTACATCGAAATCTTTGGGCAATGCTTTTGTATGATAATCCATATCTAAATAAGACGCAGCCAAATATTCCGTAGTTCTGAAACCTTGTCCGAATTTGGATGCTTTGTCTATTTTCTCGACTAATTCCTGCGGAATCACTTCTCCTGTTTCGTAATGCTTGGCATATTGTGCCAACACTGCCGGTTCGAAAGCCCAGTGTTCCATTATTTGCGAAGGAAGTTCTACGAAATCCGTAGGCGTATCTGTGGTTCCTATGTAACGAACGTTTTTGAATAAATTATGTAGCGCGTGACCAAATTCGTGGAAAAAAGTTTCCGTTTCGTCGGCGCTCAACAATGCAGGTTTGCTTTCGCTTGGAGGAGAGAAGTTGCAAACGATATAGGTAATCGGAATGATGCGGTTACCGTTTGCCTCGACAGACGGGTCGCGATAAGTTCCGCACCAAGCGCCGCCTCTTTTTGTGCCGGGACGTGCTGATAAGTCAATGTACAAAACGCCTAATTCTGTTTTGCCATCGGCATCTAAGCAAACGAATGCTTCTGCATCGGGATGAGGTTTCGGAACGTTTTCCAATGCTGCGAAAGAAATTCCCCACAATTGGTTGCACAACCAGAAAATTCCATCTCTTACATTTTCCGATTTGAAGTATGGGCGTACCATTTCGTCTGAAAGGTCATATCTTTGTTGTTTGATTTTTTCGCTGTAATATCTCCAGTCGCATGCCTCAAACGGAGAAATGGGGGATATTGCCTCCATATCTTTCAATTCGGTATTCGCCATTTTCAATGCAGGAGTCCAAATTTGATCCAATAATTTGTATACAGCTTGAGGTGTTTTTGCCATTCGTTCTGTCAGAACATAATCGGCAAAATTTTCGTAGCCCAACAATTTTGCTTTTTGGCTTCTCAAATCAATCAGTTTTTGAATAATCTCTTTGTTGTCTTTATCGTTATTGTTATTACAACGGTTCAAGTAGGCGTTTAACATTTCTTCTCGTGAAACGCGCATATCAGAAAATTGCAGGAACGGCATTATGCTGGGGTTATCCAATCCGAACTGAAAACCTTCTTTTCCGGCTTTTTTCGCTCTTTTTTCGGCAGATTCTATCAGGTCTTCGGGTAATCCCGACAGACTTTCGTCATTTTCGATAAGTAGTTCATACGAAGCTGTTTCGGCCAATACGTTTTGTTCGAAAGCAGTTTCCAAAGTTGAAATTTGCCCGTTGATATTTTTTAGAGATTCTTTGTCTTCCGGAGATAATAATGCACCGTTACGAACAAAACTTTTATAAGTTTCTTCCAATAATTTGGCATCTTCTCTGTCTAAATTATAATTGTTTTTATTGTCGTATACAAATTTAACTCTTTCAAACAGAGTCGGGTTCATAAGTATATTATCAGAATGAGCAGATATTCTGGGCGCTATTTCCGTTTCCAATTTCAACAATTCGGGAGAACTATCCGCACTTGTGGCACTAAAGAATATCAAGGCTATTTTGTATAGTAAATTGTGCGAACGATCTAATGCAACGATGGTGTTTTCGAATGTAGCTTCCGATTGGTTGTCGATGATGGCTTGCACGTCTTTTTCTTGTTGTATAAATGCTTTGTCGAATGCATCTTTGTAATGCTCCAAAGTGATTTTTTCAAACGGAGGTAATTCGTAAGTGCCTTCCCATTGTGTAAGAAGTGGATTTGTTTCTTGTTTGTTGCAACTCATAAGAGCGAGTAATAAAAGTGAAATAAATAGCAGTCGTTTCATATTTTTTAGTCATGAGTTACGAGTTACAAGTTACGAGTTACAGGTTTTCACATAAAACACTTGTAACTCGTAACTTGTAACTCATAACAGATTATTAATCCATTGTTAAAATCATGTTTTTTTCCTCAGCCATTCTTCTCATATTAAGAATAGCATAGCGCATACGTCCCAATGCAGTATTGATGCTCACACCGGTAATGTCTGCAATTTCTTTGAAACTTAAATCCTGATAATAACGGAGGATTAAAACTTCTTTCTGATTGTCGGGAAGATATTCAATCAATTTTTTCACATCGGCCATAATTTGATCTTTGACCAATTCATCTTCGATTGTTCCGTCTGAAAATTTTTGATTATTGAACAAATCAACTTCAAATTCATCATTCGAAATCATTTGCTCATTTTTTTCCTGACGGTAATTGTCGATGATTAAATTGTGTGCAATCCGGCTGATCCATGCACGGAACTTTCCGTTTTCGGTATATCTGCCCTGTTTTATGGTAAGGATAGCCTTAACAAAGGTTTCTTGGAAGATGTCTTCAGCCAACTCCGTATTGCGTACTATAAAATAAATATAGGAATAAACGTTGTCCTTGTGACGATTCAATAAAACATCAAAGGCAGCGTTGTTACCCTGAGCATAAGATTGTACCAACATTTCGTCGGTCATAGTTCTTAATGTTGTCATTACTTTTAGATATTAAATTCAAAAGTAATCGTGTGCGATAGGCGTATAATTTTAATGGTTTGAAGTACAAAGATATGAAATATTATTTGAAAAAACAAATAAGTTTGATAATTTCACTCAAATGACAGGTAATATGTTAAGCGTTTCAGGTCATTTTCAGAGAATTCTTCCAGCAAAGCCAACTCGGAAATATCCCGGATTTTGCTTTTCTTTTTCCGCAATTCAATGATAACTTTTGCCTGATAAAAGTTGATGTATGGATGCGATTTCAATCTGTCGAGCGAATATTGATTTACTGAAACTGTTTGTAGATGCGGATTTTCTGCGATGCTAACGTAAGGTGATATTTTCAAAAACAAGTCATTATCTATGCCGTAAACCTCTTTCAACTGCTCGATGGAATAAAATCCGCCAAGTATTTCCCTGTATTTTACAATTCGTTGAGCAAATCCGGAACCGATAAACGGAATTTTTTTTAACTCTGTAGTATCAGCATTGTTTATATCAATAAATGTTCCAAGTGAGATTTTCTCTTGTTTTTGGATTGCCGGAGTATTTTCTTTTTGAGGAGATGAAATGTTGTTTGTTGAATCTTTTATCGTAATCTGTTGTTTTTGAGCAGGTTGATTTTCCTGTTTAATTCGGATATATGGTTTTAATTTTTTAAAATCATCGTTGGTTAATCCGTAGATTTTTGCCAAATCATCGGGTGTTTTGAATTTTCCTCCTTTATTTCGGTATTTGATAATGTTTTGAGCGATATAAGGTTTTAATCCCAATGAAACAAATGTGGAATGGTCGGCCGAGTTAGGGTCGAATGGTTTCAAAACGATAGTTATTTCGTTGTTTGGCAGGTATTTGATTGCGTCTTCTTTTTGGTAATCGATAACTTGTTCCTGAGCAATATTATTTTCTTCAGAAATTGGTTCTTTCTTTGAGAAAGCGAATTTTCCGATGCAGATGCCGGCAATTAGAGCCAATAGGATTAAAATGCCTTGGCGTTCTTGTTTTGTAAAGCTAAAAAAATCTTTCCACATGATTTAACATGTTTATTATAAATTGTTTATTACTCAATGCCGCTTAGTTAAGGCTGAAAGCCTTCTAATCAATAGCATAGGGCATCGCCCTATGGGGTATGAAATATCCACCAAAAACCCGAAGCCCCAACGGGGCGTAATCCTAATCCCACAAATATCGCTCATCATATTCTATCTCATATTTTCTCAAAAATGCCAATAATTCTTCTTGAAACGTGCGTTTTTTGTGATGTTCATGCTGATTGTCGATATACTCAATGACTTTCTCTATCTCTGATGGATTTACAGAGAATATCCCATAGCCATCCTGCCAATAAAATTTGCTGTATTGTTTTCCTTTGGTTTTTATCCATTTTGATGATTCTTTTTTTATTTCTTCCAATAACTTAATTTGTGCTATTTTTCTCGATAACAAACAACAAATGTGAATATGGTCATTGTGACCACCGACGCGGATAGGGTTGCATTCCAATGTCTTGCAAATTCCGCCAATATATGACCACAATTCTTGGTTTATATTATCATCAATAAACGGATAGCGTTTTTTAGTGCTAAATGTGATATGTACATAAATTTTTGATAATGATTGTCCCATGTTTTTTGTTTTTAGATTAATTATTATTGATTACGCCCTTTCAGGGCTTAATGGAGGTTGGGCTTATTTCGATTCGTAGGGCGATGCCCCACGCTATTGATTATAAGGCTTTCAGCCTTAATCGAAGACATAACTCCGTGAAATAAACTCCTTTTCTTCCGTGTTTAAAATTTAATTTTAACCAACAAATTACCATCTGCTTTATTATTTCCCTCAATTTTTTCCAAATCCGAGCTGATTTCGTTTCTATCAAAATAATGAGTCCACGCTATTTTGGCATAGATAGTTATGTTTTTTGCAAGATTGAGTTTCAGCACAGAATATGTTCGTAAACCTTCGCCATAAAAAGAAGGAAAACTAAAGGCATACAAGATGTTTTTTTCATAAGTATACATCCTTGAATTCCAATCATCGGTTTTGAAATAAGCAATCCCACCGTCTATTTGAATTGGGAAACCGGAGAATTGATACCCTGCGGTTTGAGCAATCATCCAGCCTTGACTTTTTTCTCTGGTAGTTTCTGTGTAAAGAGTATAATCTAATTGCAGTCGGGATTTGAATCCTGAAAGGTTTTGATAATTAAGCTGATAACGAATCTTTTTTTGCTCGTATGGCAGTATGGAAACCATCTTTGCATTGCTGGGAGTATAATTCTTTTCCTTGATTTTATTTTTATAACGGAGATTCATATCCCAATTATTTCGCGGGCGATAACTGATTTGTGCCAAAAAATCACTGCCTTCGCTTGGCATATTTATTCCATATTTCAGCCATGGAAATTTAAAAGAATCGATATAAGCGGATAATTTCCAGTGTTTTTTCAATTTGATGTCGGTTCCGAAGTAAATTCCCGATTCGTTTTGAACGGTCGAACCTTCGGCAAATGCTTTTCCGTAATGAGATTGATAGTCTTTTTGGTAATTGCGGTAAGAGGCAACAAAAGCGATGAACGATGCAGGACTGAATTGCAGCGTGTTGATAGTTGCAAAAGCATTGTTTTTGCTCATAGCCGTTTCGCCTTGAAAAAACAAAAACTTCCGGTGAAAACCATAATTAACACCTATATTATAATTGTCTTTTTCTCTCAAATAGAATAAATTATAGCGCTGTGGAGTAGGAGAGAGCGTTTTTCCTCCGAAATCGTAATACACAGCACTTGCTCCGGCATTGAAACCTGCGATTCTCCATTGAAAATTAACTCCGTATAAATTCAGTTCTGCTTGCTTTTTCTTTTCCAAGTCTTTATGAGTACGGTTATATCCGTCGGTTTTGAATGAAATAACTTCGGTATCTGTAACAGTTGCATCTGCCTGTTTATGAGAATATAGTATATCGACCGTACAGTTATTTATTCCCAAAGTTAGCGCGGCTCCTCGTAAATAATCAATTTCGTTGGTCGAAAAATGCCGCTTAATTCCGGAATTTTTCTTATTGATATTGGTTACATCTGATGTTTTTCCCATAATAAAATCGGTATTTAACACCAAACCCTGACCGAAAGATGCCTTGTAATCTCCCAGCAATAAAGTTTTTACAATTCCGACGTCTTTTATTGCGAAATGAATTGAATAATAATCGAATCCCTTGTGATATTTATTCCAAAAAGGCTCTCCCGCATCTTTTTCTCCGGCTAACCCGAACTGTATTTTGTTTTTATACGAAAAACCATATTTGGCCGACAAATAAAAAGGCTCGCCTAAATAATGTTTATTCGGATTTTTAGCTAATTCTTCTTCTGTAGGCGTATGATAACCTGCTTTTTTCTGAAAACAATAATCAGAACGCAAAAGGATTTCGTGCTTACCATATTTAAACGCTTGCTTGAGATTCAGTTGTTCGTGAGATTTCGTTTCTCCTGCATAGACAAACGGAAGTAGCCGGTTGATGGTTTGCACATCCAATCCTTCTACATTTTTCAGTTCATAAATGCTTTGCATGGGAGCATATTTATAAACGTAGTACAACAAATTCTCGATTTGCAGTTCTGAAAGAAAAGGCAAACGTTCTAAATCTGATTTAGAAACAGTGTTCAGGTTGAAAGGATTATCACTCAGATAAGAAAGTTCATCAAACAGGTTTTCGATATAAGTACTTTCGGTTTCGGAATCTGACAATTCTTCTACATACTCCATCCATGCTGAATTTTGCGCTACAGCAGGCGCGCATAAAACTGTGGGAAAACAGAGTGCTACAAAGCACATCCTTTTAATGTTCGGTAACATCATGAGTTGTTTTGATTTTTGTTTTGATTATTTAACAGGCCAAAGGTAGAATTTTTTTTATCTTTGTAAAAGATATGAACAAAAATTTTTTTCACATACTTTGTTGTTGGTCGTTTTTCTCTTTTTTGTGCGGAAATTTATCTGCTCAACAACCTGAAAATTATTCTCCTTATACGGAAAATGGCGATTCGCTCACACTAATCGTATTGCCTGATGTGCCGGTATATCCTCCGGTGCAATTTGGAAATGAAAAGCAAATCATGGAGTATAACAGGATGGTTAGAGATATTAAAAAGACACTACCTCATGCCAAAATGATTTATGCGACTTTAATAGAAACTTGCGAATACATTGAAAGACTCCCTAACAGCAAAGCAAAAGATGCGCATCTCAAACGAATGGAAAAAGAATTATTCGAAGAATATAAACCTATCCTGAAAAAATTGACGCTTACCCAAGGTAAATTGTTAATCCGGTTGGTAGACCGGGAATGTAACCAAACTTCTTACGAATTGGCAAAAGCTTTCTTGGGGCCGATACGCGCCGGTTTTTGGAACTTTTTTGCTGGAATGTTCGGTGCCAGCCTGAAATCGGATTGGGACCCGGAAGGAAGAGATGCCGAGGCCGAAAGAATTGTTAAATTAGTGGAGGCCGGAGTTTTGTAAATTAAAAAAGGCCACCTTCGCGATGAAGATGACCTCTTTGTATGAAATAAAAGCTTACACTCTTTTTTCTTTGATTCTTGCTTTCTTTCCGGTAAGTTTGCGCAAATAGTACAATTTTGCACGACGAACTTTACCTACTTTGTTAACAGCAATACTGTCGATGAAAGGAGAATCCATTGGGAAGATACGCTCAACTCCAACGTTTTCCGACATTTTTCTTACTGTAAAACGTTTTTTATCGCCATGTCCGGCAATTTTGATAACAACACCGCGATACAACTGGATACGCTCTTTGTTACCTTCTTTAATGCGATATGCTACTGTTACGGTGTCTCCACTTTTGAATTTGGGGAGTTCTTTTTCCGCAGCAAACGCTTGTTCTGCAACCTTAATTAAGTCCATTTTTATATAGCTTTTATATATTTAGTAAAAATCGCAATATACACGGGCTACTCAAAATTCCCGTCAGAGATTACGCAAAGCGGGCACAAAGGTGCAAATAAAATTTTAGATTTGCAAACTTTATGCTAACTTTGCATGAGATTAAAATTCCTAAAGCAACAACATGAATAAAATAAAAATATTTTTCCTTATTACATTTACATGTTTCCTGAGCATTCACGCTCAAAATCAACCCAACCTGTATAAAAAAGTCGATTTAGTTAAGATGAACCAATGGGTTGATTCGATTTTTAACCAAATGACTTTTGATGAAAAAATCGGACAACTTTTCATGATTGTAGCCGACCCCGGAACCGGAGAAGTAAATACGAAAAAAAATATCCGGCATATCAATGAGCAAAAAATCGGAGGGATGCTTTTTTCCAAAGGAACGTTGAGCAATCAGGCTGTCAGTACAAATGCTTATCAGAAAGCGAGCAAAATTCCTCTGCTGATTTCATTCGATGGAGAATGGGGATTAGCCATGAGGTTGGAAGACACACCCCAATTTCCCAAAAACATCACATTGGGAGCCATACAAGACAATCGCTTATTGCACGAATATGGAAAGGAAGTAGGACGGCAATGCCGGGAATTGGGTGTTCAAATCAACTTTGCTCCGGTTTTAGATGTTAATACAAATCCCGATAATCCGGTTATAGGCTACCGCTCATTCGGAGAAAATCCTTTGATGGTAGCTGAAAAAGGAATTGCCTACTCAGCAGGGTTGGAAAGCAGAGGAGTTATTTCTGTGGCGAAACATTTTCCCGGTCATGGCGACACTTCGGAAGATTCGCACGAAACGCTGCCCATTGTCAATAAAAGCTTGGAGCAAATAAAAAATGAAGATTTATTGCCTTTCAAATACTATATTGATTTAGGATTTGCAGGCGTGATGTCGGGGCATTTGTCTGTTCCTGCATTAGACAACGTAACCGGAAAACCGACTTCGCTATCTCCCAAAATTATCACCGACCTGTTGCAAAAAGAAATGAATTTCAGTGGACTTGCCTTCACCGATGCTTTGGTGATGAAAGGAGCCTCGACTGAAACAGAGAGTATTTGTGTAGATGCCCTTTTGGCAGGAAACGACGTGTTGTTAAGTCCGGGTAATCCTATCGCAGAATTTAACGCAGTTAAAAGAGCTGTTCAAAGAGGCGTTATCGACACGAAGTTGATAGACGAAAAATGCCGGAAAATTTTGAGTTACAAATATATTGCCGGATTAAATGAATATAAACCCATCGATTTGAACGGGTTAAGCGGCCGGATTAACAGCGAGCATGCCCGTTGGCTGATTGGCAAACTGAGCGATGAGGCCATTACGTTGTTGAAAAACGATAGTGCTGCCGTTCCGGTTAAAAATCTGGAAAATAAAAAAATAGCGGTACTTTCTATCGGAGAGGCCGACCGGACGGAATTTCAAAAAATGCTTTCCAACTATAAACAGGTCGATTTTTTCAATATTCCTCGCAACGCAACCGATGCTGCTGTTGATAAAGTATTTCGTTCTTTATCCAAATATGACTTGATTATTTGCGGTATTCATTATTACAAAATGCCGGATTATCCGCAATTACAAAAGTTGTCGAAAGAAAAAGACGTTTTCCTGTCTTTTTTTGTTACACCTTATTATATGTCGAAATTCCGGCCGAGTATCACCAACGCTAAAGCAGTTATTTGCGGATACGAAAATATTCCCGAAACACAAAAATCGGCAGCACAAGTGATTATGGGAGGGATTCCGGCCAAAGGTAAATTGCCGGTAACCATTGCAGGTTTGTTCAGAGTCGGAGAAGGAATCGAAACTTCAAAAACAAGATTGGCCTACCAATATCCGAGAGAAGTAAACCTTTCGGAACGTAAATTATCTCGAATAGATGCGATTGTGCAAGAAGGAATTAAAAATCAAGCATTTCCGGGATGTCAGGTTTTGATTGCGAAAAATGGTGTCATCGTTTATAGCAAATCATTCGGATATTTCGACTTTGCCCGAACGCATGCTGTCAAGAATTCCGATGTTTATGATTTGGCATCCGTTACCAAGGTGGCGGCAACTCTTCCGGCTGTTATGAAAGTATACGATGAGAGAAAATTGAAGTTAACAGATTATTTGAGTACTTATATTCCTCAATTAAAAGTAGCTGAAAAAGAGCAGATTACTGTTAAACAAGCGTTATTTCACGAATCGGGATTTGCCTCGTTTCTTCCTTTTTATAAATTAGCTATAGATACAGCCACCCTGAACACTGCTCCGTTGTATTCAACCAAGAGAGATGCAACCTACCGGATTCAGTACGATGACAAAACATTCGTCCGGACAGATTTTGAGTACGACAAAAAATGGGTATCTCAAACTCCCAAACAGGGATATTCACTTCAGGTAGGGAAACGGTTTTACTTGAAAAATGATTTTCCTGACGAGATTATCAAAGAAATTGCCAAGTCCAAATTAAAAAGGCCGGGTTCCTATACTTACAGCGACCTTAATTTTATGTTGCTGAAAGAGATTGTCGAGAAAATATCAAAAGAACCGATAAACAAGTTTTTGGAGACAAATTTTTATGCACCTTTGGGAGCCGATTTATTGGGATATAAGCCTTTGCAAAAAATAGATACCTTGAGTATCGCTCCTACGGAAGACGACCGGTTTTTAAGGAATCAGATATTGATAGGCTTTCCGCACGACGAGGCCGCTGCGTTTATGGGTGGAGTTTCGGGAAATGCCGGATTATTCTCGAACGCTAATGATTTAGCCAAACTGCTCCAAATGCTTCTAAATCAAGGTGTTTATGGAGATAAAAGATACCTTGGTAGCGAAACCTGCAAATTGTTTATGGAGACCAGAAGTTCCGTAAGCCGTCGCGGATTGGGTTTTGACAAGCCCGATATGGAAAACGAAAAAATCAATCCAACGGGAAAATCAGCTCCTGCCTCAACCATCGGACACACCGGTTTCACAGGCACCTGTTTTTGGATAGACCCCGACAATCAATTGATTTACATTTTTTTATCCAACCGCGTTTATCCATCGCGCACCAACAAAGAATTGATGAAAATGGGCATCCGTTCAAGAATACAAGATGTTATTTATGAGGCAATGGAATAATTCAATTTAATTTTTCTTTTGTTGGATTAATATTTTTTGTTTTTTACTCGAAACTAAGTAATTTTGCGCAAAATTTAATATTATGAAAAGGTTATTGCTTTTAATTTATCAAATTCTCATTTGGTTCCCGATTTTTCTTGCGACTACCTTGCTTACCGCATTGATTTCCAGTATTGGCTGTATGTGCGGAGGAGAAAAAATATTTTCCTACTATCCCGGAATGATTTGGTCGAGAATAACTTGTATAATCACTTTGTGTCCGGTTAAAGTAATCGGCAAGGAGTTGATTGACAACAAAAAATCGTACGTTTTTATTGCCAACCATCAGAGTGCTTACGATATTTTTCTTGTATATGGATATTTAGGTCAGCCGATTAAATGGGTAATGAAACAAAGTTTGCGTAAAATTCCCGCAGTAGGCTATGCTTGCGAAAAGTGTGGTTTTATTTTTGTCGATAATTCTTCTCCTCAAGCGGCTGCCAAAGCTATTCAAGAGGCAGAAAAACGGTTGAAAAACGGAGCATCGGTCTTCCTTTTCCCCGAAGGTTCGCGCACGGAAAACGGAGAATTAGGCAAATTCAAGAAAGGCGCTTATCAAATGGCTTTGGATTTAAACTTGCCGATTGTTCCGGTAACCATCAATGGTTCGTTTCATGTGATGCCTAAAGACACTTTCTCTATCACTCCTCACTCGATGGAAATGATTATCCACGAACCGATTGAAACAAGCCAGTATAAAACAGATAATCTCAGGGAGGCTGCAATTAACATGAGAACGTTGGTTGATAAAACAAGAGAAATCATCGCTAATGATCTCAAACCGATAATTAATAATTAATTTTCAAATCTTCTTGTTTCTCCAATTTCCTTTTTTTAGATAGAAGAAACTGAAAAGGAAAATGAAAGCGGCATAAACATATTCGCAAGTCCAACAATATTCTAATGGGAATTGTAAGTGAATAATAGACAGCCATATATAAAAAACGTATATCGCTAAAGTCGCTATTTCCAAAGCAAGTGCTGTTCGCGTATTACCTGTTCCCGAAACAGAAAGGAAGTATACATGGGCAATTCCACTTATCGGCACGACACCCAGCATTACGCGCAACGAAGGAATGGAAACATTTATTAATGATATGTCGGAAGTATAAACCAACAATATCAATTCAGGGAAAATAAAAAAGAATATGGAAAAAAATGCACAAATGACAGCGCACATTTTAGCAATTCGCCATGCCAACGGCATAACTTCGTCTTTCCTTCCAGCTCCGATTACATTGCTGACCAAGGTGTTGGCAGTTGCCATCAACGCAAAAACAGGAACCATCATCAGCATATAAGTGCTCCTTACAATGTTTGATATGGCCAATGATTTTTCTCCGAGATGTTCTATTGCAACGAAAAATAAAAACCATGTGGATAGAGAAAGAAATTGCTGAATCATCAGAGAAATAGATACATTCAAGATATTTTTGATTACTTTCAATCCTCTGAATGAAATCTTTTTGAATCCGTATTTTTCCAAATCTATACGTTTGAAAGTATAAATAATAAAGAATAACGATGCGATTGCTTCGGCTATAATAGATGCTAAACCTGCTCCGGCAATGCCCATTTGAGGAAATCCCCAATTACCGAAAATCAGCAAATAATCAAAAAGCACGTTCGTTAATGCCAATATTAATGCGCCAGCCGTAAGCATTTTGGTGTGTGTTGTTCCTACAAAGAATGCACGAAACATGACATTAATCGAGGCGAAGAAAATAGCAAAAATCCGCCAGTCGAGATAACCCAAAGTTGCCTGCAATATATTTTCGGAGGCAAATAATCGAGATAAAATAGGCCCTGAAAAATTAACAGTAAAAGCACAAAGAACGGCCGAAATAAGCAACATAAAAATTACTCCATTGACCATAATCTCTCCAATCCGGTGATAGTTTCCTTCGCCGTTTCGTCTTCCGATAAGGATTTGTGAACCGGTACTAAAACCAAAAGCCAGCATAAAAATGGCCACATAATAAATTCCGCCCAAAGCCGACGCACCAAGTTCAACCTCGCCAATCCGACTCAAAAAAGCAGTGCCGGTAACCTGTACGATATTTTGAACCAAGAGTGTTAGTAAAATCGGATAAGATACTTTCCAGATTTTGGAATAATTATACGAAATCGTCATTGTAGATATTATCTCTCATAAGAATGGCGGCAAAATTACGCATTATTTGCGCAACACGAAAAACTTATGCTATGTTTTTATAACATTGATTCCGTTGATTCTTCGAATTCAAAAAAAATGATTTTCTTTGCATTCTCGATTTTATGTTTTAACTTTTTCAGGAGGAATGGGAAAGTTTGAGGTTTCAAATTGAAACCTCAAGTTGGAGAGGTCGACAGTACTTTCTCTATGTATTTACTGAACTTGGGAGTTATTTATTGCAAGCCTAAAGTCCGATAGGACTTTTATATTGATAGCCCCGTGCAAGCGCAGCGCAGCTCGGGGTCAAAGAACGCACCCTCTCCCATGCGACCCCGAAGGGGTCGAACCATCAGCTATGCTGTGCAACCCCTATGGGGTTGTGGCTGGGGGGATGCCCTACAACCCCGAGCTGCGCTGCGCTTGCACGGGGCTACCCATATTTGTCTCCTACGGAGACATGCGCAATGCCAATTTATTCGCATATTCAAATCGCAAATGCGTTTTTTTGAATAAAATACTAAAAAATAGAATATATATTAATATGACAGCCGAATTTATTCTCCAAGAACTCTTTTCCGTTGCCAATCCTGAAAAAGCGAAATTTTTGCAAGGCTTTTTCAAAACCGGTAAAGGGCAATATGCCGAAGGTGATGTTTTTCTGGGAATCGTTGTTCCAATTACTCGAAATATCGTTAAAGAAAACAAAGCTTTACCTTTATCCGAAATCCAGATTTTGTTGGATTCGGAATACCACGAAGCCCGTTTGGCAGGCCTTTTGTTTTTAGTGCAACAATTCAAAAAGACAAAAAAGGAAGATGAAAAGAAGGAGATTTTTGATTTCTATCTTGCTAATGCCCGCAAAGCCAACAATTGGGATTTAGTCGATGTTACCTGCAAAGACGTTATCGGATTATACCTACTTGATAAAGAAGATAGAAAAGTTCTTTATCGTTTGGCAGAAAGCGATAATCTTTGGGAACAACGCATTGCAATTGTATCGACATGGATGTTTATCAGAAATAAACAATACGACGATACTTTGTCTTTATCTGAAAAATTACTGAATCACAAACACGACTTAATGCACAAAGCCGTAGGTTGGATGTTGCGTGAAGTAGGAAAAAGAAACAGGGAAACGTTAATCGATTTTTTAGATAAACATTATCGAAACATGCCTCGAACAGCATTACGATACGCGATTGAACATTTCCCTGTCGAAATGAAGGCTTATTACATGAAGAAATGAAGAGATTTCAGTTGGTAATTTTAAAGCGCACTAATCGCAGGGGATTTCTATCAGTTTTCTTCAACGTTTGCAATGCATAAATATAGCCTTTGTGAAAAACCATTTTCGATGGAGTGATTGATAAATCATAATCGTCGCATTCAAAGCTGCTTTGACAAACAAATTTACCTTTATCCTGATAAATCCATACATTGAATTTGTTTGCTCCTTCTTCTTTAGGCATTTCGAAAAACAACAAGTTGCCGTCAGAATCTTTTATTATATTCGAAAATACAGGAATAGGAATGGTTTTTTTTATATTATCCAAATCATCCTTCATCTGTACTAACATAGATTCGAGTGCTTTTACATTTTCATTTTGTTCCCCACATGAAGCAATCAAATTGTCTTTTCTGTTTGAATAACTTTCGATGGCTTTTTTCTGGATTTCTTTTTGTTCTTCTACCGAAATATCGTTCTTACCCCATTCTATCTTATCTTTCGATTTCAGATTTCCATTGATGTCGAATGCCAATATCTCTCCGTTATGTGGCAAAGCGACAATCAGCTGGTTGTTCACAAAGGCGATTTGAGGAGGAGAACTGACTCCGGTAGATTTGGCGTAAGGCATAGTACTACAACTTATTGCTCCACCTTTTTCAAAATAATATGAATAGCTGAATAACGGACGTTCGTTGATTTTTTTACCATCGCACGATATTTCTCTGTCGGTAAATTGTTCCCAAATAACTTTTTGCTTGTTGGTTTCATAATCGACAATGGCAACAAAATCTCTAAAACGGTCTTTCCAAATTACCCAACCTACAACTGCTATTTTGTTGTTATTCATCGGTATCATTCCTTTAGTCATGTAGTTGAGAGTCAATGTTTTTACATAATTTCCGTTGAAATCAAAACAAATCATTTTACCCATATTGTCGAGACCGGTAAAAAAGTTATTGTTGATGATTCCTTCAATGGCGTTAGTCTTTTGGAATTGCTTTCCGGCAGTGTTCTTAATGCCAAACTCTTTCACAAATTTGCCGTTTGCATCGAACAACGAATAATAATTTCGATAGGCATGATTCACAACTACCGAGCCGTTGGGCATCATGATGATAGATTTACGATTGCCCATCGGTCGGCTGTAAAGAGTATCGTAATAGGTTTCAAACACTTTATCCCACTGATTGCCTTGTGCATATTCGGCATCGGGAACCAATTTTACAACACCTTTTTTGTATACATCCAACAAAGATTGAGCAGATACATCATGCAATAAAAACATGATACAAGCAAGAAAGAAATACTTTTTCATTTTATTATTTTTTTAATTTATAATCAATTACATTCAACAAATTTCCCATTAGCATCAATCATCATGATTACCATTTCCTGTTGAGAAACAGGTCGGTTGGAATCGAAATCGCCATCGAAACCATATATCAGCCGGACTTCTCTTTCCTCTCTTTGTTTGGGAAACAGCATAACAATCAGGAAAATAACACATGCTGCCGAAACGGCATAGAAATAATGCTTGATTTTCGGATTCAATTTGCGCTTTCGGATAGCAGGCGTTACAAATCCGGGTATTACAATCGGTTGGCTATCCAAATTCTTTATATCTCTTTTTATTCTATCGGCAAACGCTTTTTGCTCTTCGATTTTTTTAGCGCATTGAGAACAATCTGTCAGATGTTTTTCTATCCGACCGGCTTCTTGCGGAGTAGTTTCGCCATCGATATATTTTTGAATCAATTCGTCGTTAATACATTTCATAATTCAATCTTTTTAGTATTTCTTTCAGTTTGTGCAAGGTTCTCGACAAGGTTTTTCCAACTGAAGAAAAATTGATTTCTGCAATTTGGGCAATCTCTTTGTACGAATATCCTTCGCTATAAAGTATGATTAACTTCATTTCCACAGGTTTGAGTTTGGTAATGGCTTGCCTTAAAATATCAGATGTTGAATCAAATGTTTCTTCATCAGTTGCCAAGTCGTTCGCAGTGCTTAATTGCGTATGTTTTTTCCTTTGGCTCAGATAATCGGTACATTTATTAATGGTAGCTCGTATTAACCAACTTGGAAGATAATGAACGGCAAGTCCGCTTTGTAATTTTTCAAAATAATAAATGAATACTTCCTGAACAATATCGTTTACAACATCTCTATCGTCCACCATTTTCATAGCAATGCAGGACATTTTTGGATAGTTTTCCCGATATGTGTTTTCAAAATTATTCAAAATTCAATCTTTATAACATTAAGTCTGTTTGAGATGTGATTTTGTGACAAGGTTGGAATAAAAGAACGCAGATTTCCGCAGATAATAAAGGGTAGGTTTCTCGCTTCGCTCGAAATGACGAGTGGTTGAGGAGAGACGGGGGGAGAGAAAAACGGCGGCGAAACCGCCGTTTTTCTCTCCCCCGTTGTCATTTGGTCTGAGTTGTCATTCCGAACGTAGTGAGGAATCTACCCTTAACTAAACGACATTGATTTATTATCCGCGTCATCTGCGTTCAAAAAGACTTTAGCAAGATTTGCCGCTTTTGATTTTCTTAAAGAAATCGTTGCCTTTGTCATCAACCAAGATGAATGCAGGAAAATCTTCTACTTCGATTTTCCAAATGGCTTCCATTCCTAATTCGGGATAAGCCACGCACTCAAGGCTCTTGATGTTGTTTTGAGCTAAAATCGCAGCGGGACCTCCGATTGAACCTAAGTAAAATCCGCCATGTTTTTGGCAAGCATCTGTAACTTGCTGACTGCGATTTCCTTTGGCCAACATAATCATACTTCCGCCTTTGCTTTGGAACAGGTCGACATACGAATCCATGCGGCCGGCAGTGGTTGGTCCCATCGAACCGCACGCCATACCCTTGGGCGTTTTGGCCGGTCCGGCATAGTAAATCGGATGATCTTTGATATATTGAGGAAGATCTTCGCCTTTATCCAATAACTCTTTCAATTTGGCGTGAGCAATATCACGACCAACGATAATAGTTCCATTCAATGATAAACGTGTAGCTACCGGATATTTAGTCAATTCGGCTAATATTTCTTTCATCGGACGGTTCAAGTCGATTTTCACGGCATCGCCTTCTCCGGCATTGCGCAATTCTTCCGGAATATATTTGCCCGGATTGTCTTCTAATTTTTCAATCCAAACACCTTTTTTATTGATTTTTGCTTTGATGTTACGGTCGGCCGAACAAGAAACTGCCATCCCCACCGGACAAGATGCTCCGTGACGTGGCAAGCGAATGATACGAATATCGTGTGCCAAATATTTTCCGCCGAATTGAGCACCCAAACCGATTTTTTGAGCAGCTTTCAGCATTTTTTCTTCCAGTTCTATGTCGCGGAAAGCTTGTCCTCCGTCGTTTCCTTCGGTTGGTAGCGCATCATAATATTTGGTTGATGCTAATTTTACGGTTTTCAAGCAAGCGTCGGCAGAAGTACCTCCGATGCAAAATGCAATGTGGTAAGGCGGACAAGCTGCTGTTCCCAGTGAAGCCATTTTTTCAATCAGGAATTTCTCCAAAGATTCCGGATTCAGCAAGGCTTTTGTTTCTTGGAATAAATAAGTTTTGTTCGACGAACCACCACCTTTGGCAATGCAAAGGAATTTATATTCCATACCGTCAACTGCTTGAATGTCAATTTGTGCAGGAAGGTTTGTGCAGGAGTTTTTTTCTTCGTACATATCCAAAGCAATGGTTTGCGAATAACGCAGGTTTTCTTCGGTATATGTTTTGTAAACGCCCAACGAAAGCGCTTCTTCATCACCTCCACCTGTCCAAACTTGTTGTCCTTTTTTGGCGACAATGGTAGCGGTTCCCGTATCTTGGCAGAAAGGCAAAATTCCTTTGGCTGCAATTTCAGCATTGCGGAGCATGGTTAATGCCACGTATTTATCATTTTCGCTCGCCTCTGGATCAGCTAATATTTTAGCTACCATTTTTTGGTGTTCCGGTCGCAGCAAAAACGAACAATCGTGAAAACAGGCGTTTGCCAAGCGGGTTAATACTTCGGGTTCGACTTTCAGTATGTCGTTGCCCTCGAATTGTGAAACCGATATGCCGTCTTCTGTCAGCAAATAATATTCGGTTTCGTCTTTTCCCAAGGGGAAAGGTTCTTGATACTTAAATGGAGGAGTTGCCATATAATAATTTTTACAATTCAAACAGTTAGCAAAGGTACTATAAATTTAGAAATAATGTCCTATTTATTTTTACACAAAAATTTTTTACTTTTGTCGAAATTTAAAAACCAAAATAGAGAAAATAACCAAAAAAAATGGATTTACTACCGATAGAAAACTTGATTTACGAAATCAGAGGACAAAAAATAATGCTGGATTTCGACCTTGCAGCAGTGTATGGTACAGAAACTGCACAATTAAAAAGAGCTGTCAGACGAAATATTGAGCGTTTTGAAGGCGATGACTTTATGTTTGAACTAACAAATAAAGAGTGGGAAAGTTTGAGATGCCAAATTGACATCTCAAACAAAGGCGGCATTCGTTATTTACCTTTTGCGTTTACAGAATTGGGTGTGGCAATGTTAAGTAGCGTATTAAATTCTGATACCGCAATTGCAGCCAATCGAAAAATTATGCGCGCTTTTGTCGCAATACGCCAACTGATACTTAATCCGCCTGTTGTCGAAGTACAAGATTGGCAAATCGAAATGCAGCATCCTCGAATAGGATTTTTCACAGAAGAACAGCGAAAAAACAATGAAGATATTATAGAATAAAGATTATTTCCTTAATTTAATTTTTTAATCATTTCATCTCCTAACTTTGTTTTTTCATCGATGTGTATTAAAATAGTCTCTACGAAAGCGTTTTTTTCGAAAGCGCCGCGAACTTGTTCAAAATCAAGCTTTTGAATATCTCTGTCGCCATCGGCACCGAAACCTGTGCGGGAAGATAAAGAAAATTCTTTTTTAGCATCTTCATACAAGATTCTGTCCATTTCGATTACAGCGTATTTCCATTTTTCTATGATACGGATCACATCTTTTCTGGTTATCTTTTCCAAAGATAAGCCATAATATTGTTGAATTTTATCCCATGCCCAAGTCCATTCCAACGAATAGTAGTTGTTATGCAAGTCAGCTAAAACAGCATTGATTTCTTTTAACTTAGATATTTTACCTGATTCAATATCATCCATCAATTTATAGATTTCGGTTTGCGGAGCCAATAAACCGGCAATGTCGCGCCATTGGCCTTTCCCGATTTCGGAATCGGGTTTCAGGCATTGTCGAATTTCTTCATCAGATTTACAACTGCAATTCTTCAAGCGAGATATAACTGAGTTGCCAAGAAATTTATTGATGGCCATATCATATATTTGAATCCCTTTTCTCAGCGAAGAATTTTTAATCCGACAACTGTGGTAAACGTATGATTCGGAGGCCTCCCCGGAAGTTCGTTGTAATTCTTTCAGAATTTCTACTCCCCGAAACATTTTTTGTACGGTATAAGGACTCAATAAATTGAAATTAATTTGATCCAATTTGTTGGGATCTTTTCTTTTGTCGCGTTTCGGAAATTTTTGGGCATCACGAATGGTTCCCACACTTCGCAGATTGGCACCGGGTGCCAACACAGTTGTATCGTCACTTTCGATAAGGTATGAGAACGGCATGTTGGAAGTATCCGTATTGTTGTAGTGTCGTCCCATAATCAAGGAGAAAGCACCTATTTTAGCAGGCCAAAGGATATATGAATCACTGGTTGTTTTTCCTCCTCTTTCGAGAATACCTTGATGGATAGGGCCTAATTTGTACATGTGATTACTTTGGTTAGAACCCGAACCTGCATTCATAAACGAGAACATACCTGCAATCAACAAAGTAGATTTATGGTGTGTTACGGTATACGGACCGGCAAAAACGGCGCACGCTTCACCGTTTTCTCCGTGACAATTGCTGAAGAAAAGAGAATCTATTGCCGAATAATTGTGTCCGAAATAACAAGCCTGACCTACGAAACAACGGGTTAGCAAGGTTCCGTCTTCTACACACGATCCGGAACTAATGACAAAATCTTCGCAAATAACGCCATGTCCGATATGAACCGGATCGTGTTCGTTACTGTTGATGCTACCATTTTTGAGTAGGATAGCCCCTTCTAAAACAGCGTAATCACCAATGCGCACATCTTTTATTGAACCTACATTAATTATTTTCACATTATTTCCTATCGTGCCGATGTCGGATGCGTGTTTATTAGCATAAAATTGGACAATATCTTGCATCTTTTTTATTAAAACCGGACGGTGACGGTACAGAGAAAGTATGTATGCAAAATGGGCGGAAAGTTTGTCGTTAATCATCACTTCGCGTCCTCCGGTTTCGTTTAATACGGGAATCACCAAGCCATTTCCAAAAGTAGATTTACCATCCACATACATAATATCCAAGTTTTGGATGAAAACATTGTTTCCGATTTTGTAGTTGGCAATATAATTTTGCACGTTTTCAATCAACACATTATCTCCCAATTCGCAATTGTGCAAAGTTGCGCAATGCAAGCCCGAATGTTTTTTCAGTCCACCGGGCAACATAAACTCTTTTTCAAAAACGCCTAACTCGATTTTTCCGGAGAAATTAACGTAACTCAGGTAATCCGGTTTAAAATCTTTGGAAACAAGTACGTTATCCCAATTTTCAGCCGTACAGTGGCGGGATTCTAACGTTTCGATTTCTTGGGCTGTTAATTTTCTTTTCATTGCAATATATTCTTTAGTTTCCTCACTTCGTTCGGAATGACGCTATCCCCCTTTGGAGGGGGCAGGGGGAGGCTGTCATTCCAATTCGTAATCCTGATAAAGGAAGTCATTATACGGATAGCGTTGTATATGAATTTCCTTTACTTTTTCGTATAGAACCGATTTAAGTTCCTCTATATTATCTTTATCGCGGGCAGAGATGAAAACGCAATTTTCGTGTAATTTGTTCATCCATGTTTGTTTTAACTCGTCTAAAGAAAGATTTTCTCTTTTAATAGGAGTCAAATCATCGGCATCTTTTTCGATATATGAAAAAGCGTCGATTTTGTTGAAAATCACGATGATTGGTTTTTCTTCTTTGCTTATATCATTCAGTGTATTTGTTACGACTTCGATTTGTTCTTCAAATCCGGGATGAGAAATATCCACGACATGAAGTAGCAAGTCTGATTCGCGCACTTCATCCAATGTAGACTTGAACGATTCAATTAATTCCGTAGGTAGTTTCCTGATAAATCCGACAGTGTCCGATAGCAAAAACGCGAGATTTTGAATGGTTACCTTGCGGACAGTGGTGTCTAATGTAGCGAAAAGTTTGTTTTCGGCAAAAACATCCGATTTGCAAAGCAGGTTCATCAAGGTAGATTTGCCAACGTTTGTATATCCCACAAGCGCTACGCGCACCATCTTCCCTCTGTTTTTGCGTTGGGTTGATTTCTGACGCTCTATATCTTTCAGTTCATTTTTAAGACGGGATATTTTATCTAAGATAATTCGCTTGTCGGTTTCGAGCTGGGTTTCTCCGGGTCCGCGCATGCGAAAACCGCTACTACCTCCACCGCTTTGACGTTCTAAGTGAGTCCACAAGCCGGTCAGACGAGGTAGCATATAATTATATTGAGCCAACTCTACCTGCGTTTTAGCATGGGCAGTTTGGGCGCGACTTGCAAAAATATCGAGAATGAGGCTTGTACGGTCCATAATTCTCACTTTCAGTTCGCGTTCCAAATTGCGCAATTGCTTGGGAGTAAGTTCGTCGTCGAAGATAATCAGTCCTATTTCGTTGTCTTCATCTTCTACATAATCTTTTATTTCTTTCAGTTTTCCGGAGCCGACAAAAGTAACAGGATGAGCATGGTCGAGTTTTTGTGTGAAATTTTTCACAGGCTGGATTCCGGCAGTATCGGCCAAAAAAGCCAACTCATCAAGGTATTCTTTTACTTTGACATCATTTTGTTCGGGAGTTATTAAACCCACCAGAACGGCTCTTTCAGTTTGTATATCGGTTAAGATAAAATCTTTCATTCGTTATTTCTTTTCAAAAAATTGCTGACATTTTTCGTATTTCGGCAAGACGTTTCATAAGAGACTTATCACTGCTTGCAACTTGCATATTGTATTTGGTTTGAATGTTAATGAGAGAATAAGCCGGAACATCTAATGCCGCCTCAAACATCATTGCTGTAGTGGTGGTAACCGGTCGACGTCCGTTGAGTATATCATTCAAAATCTTGTACGATATTCCCATTTGTTTCGCCAACTTGACTTGTGAAAGTTTACGATATTCAATCTCATCTTTCAGTATTTCACCGGGATGTGTAGGAGTAAACCCAAATATTATATTATTTTCCATAATCCGTTTTATTTATAATGGTTCGATAATTCTACTATATTACATATTGTTACAACTGTTGTAGATACTACTTTACTTGTTTCGAATTCAATACGATATTGGTCGTTCACGCGAACTGATTCCAAACCGTCTTTGTCGCCTTTCAGTTTTTCATAGCGTAAAGCATTGTACCGGAAAAGGTCCTCAACACACGAAACTGATTCGAGGGTATCAACAGTTTTACGATATTTTACGATGATTTTCGGCTGAAAACGATGTTTTTTGTCTGTTGTCTTTCCATCACAAAACAATTCTTCCAAATACTTTTTGTCAAATTTTATTTCCATGTTTGGTTTTTTAATTGTGGCAAAGGTAATAGTTTTATTCTATTCCACAAATATAGTGGAATAATTTTTGTTCTTCTTTTCATATCGAACAGAAACTTGCTATCTTTGCCCCCGTTTTTCAATAGATTGTTTATGTGGTTAGCACTTGCGTTTTTATCAGCAGCATTGCTTGGTATATACGATGTATCGAAAAAAGTATCATTATCGAATAATGCTGTTATTCCCGTACTTTTTCTCAATACATTTTTTAGCAGTTTAATTTTTCTGCCCGTTGTTTTTATATCCGGTTCGCACCCTGCCGATTTTCACATACATTTATTGTTGGCATTAAAAGCAGTAATCGTGCTTTCGTCGTGGCTGTTTGCCTATTTTGCCCTCAAACATTTACCCATTACCATTGCCTCGCCTATTAAAGCCACGCAGCCTGTACTTGTACTTTTGGGAGCTTTGTTGATATTTCAGGAACGATTAAATTTGTATCAATGGATTGGCGTTTTATTCTCTATTTCTTCGTTTTTCTTGTTGTCGAAAACGGGTAAAAAAGAAGGAATTAATTTCCGGCACAACAAATGGATTTTCTTTATTGTGATGGCTACCATTACGGGAGCAATCAGCGGTTTATACGACAGATACTTGTTGAGAATAATCGACCCGATAGTAGTTCAGGCCTATTATGGATTCTATCAGTTTGGTATAATGGGAATTTTGATGCTGACACTTTGGTATCCGCAGCGGAAAAAATCAACTCCTTTTCAATGGAGGTGGAGTATTCCGCTGATTTCTATTTTTCTTATTACGGCAGATTTTTTTTATTTCAAATCGCTTGCCTACGAAGATGCTTTAATCTCCGTTGTTTCGATGGTGCGTCGCAGTGGCGTGATAGTTTCTTTCTTCGCCGGATGGTTATTCTTCGGTGAAAGAAATCTGAAAAACAAAGCGATTGATTTGCTGTTGCTGCTTATCGGTATGTATTTTCTGTATTTGGGTTCTATGGGATGAAGATTGACTCGAATAAAAGAGCTTGATAATGATTATATAATTGCAAATTTGCAAAACCAATCCAATTACAATTTGTTACAACATCTAAGGGATAATTTATTGACTCATTGTCTAAATTAACAATTTTGCATCCGGCTTCTATTGCGATCAATACGGTACATAAATCGTAAGGATGGCAACATAAACTGTTCTTTTCTATTTGAACAAAATCCCTTATATCGGCGACCAATCTATAACGTCCTGTGGCTAACAAATAAATATGACCACCTGTTGATATATATTCGTCTGCAAATACTTTTGCATCATTGATACTTTTATTTGGAAAAATATTTGCATAAAATTTTTCATATCTTTTAGCGATGGTTTCTTTTATTCCCGGGAAAGGATTTGGAAAACAAATATATCCATCCTTGAACCCATCACTTTTACTTGACGAAAGTAAAGTTTTCGATTTAACTAATTGAAAAGTATCTTTATCATATATTTCTTCAAAAGCACCATTCCCTCGACAAGCGAATAAATGCGAAAAATGATTTTGTTTACTAATGGGAATTTCTGTTTGAATAGCTATTTCAATATCATTAATTACAGGGTCTTTTGCAAATGAGATGCCGGTTAAAATCCATGCACTCCTTTTATCATACATAATTTCACGGGTACCGTCAATCGGATCGATGATGATAGTAATAATTTCCGACTTTCCGGGAGATATTATTTTTTCTCCCATACCTTCCATTATTAATCTAACCGTATAATAATCGCAAATTTTATTTATTTGGTTTAGAATTATACTTTCTGCCTCAATGTCAATAGCATAAGAAACATCTCCATGCGATACATTCTCATCTGCCACTGTTTGTTCAACTGTTCCGGAAACAACTTGTGTTGTTATTGCTTTTACAATATCAAAATGTATTTTTTTTATGGTTTCAATGAGAAAAAAATTATTATTCATATTTTCTTGTTTAAAGAGTTAATAATAAAATCATAATGTTTATAAGTCATTCATTGACAGGTTGGTTTGAATTTGTGAATATAATTAAGACATTCTTACCTGTTTTTTCCCCATTTTTATTTTCTGCAACGAACGCTCAATACGAATAGATATAATAGGAATTGCAGTTATTGCAAAACCGATAAATATCCAACCAATAACATTAACAAATAATAAATGTATGCCAATAAATATTAGAATAGCAATCAATACATTTGAAAATATATTATGTATAAGAGTCTGAGGAGAAATTAGATCTTCTGGTAATTGTTTTTTTTCTGATGTTTGATGGCATCTAAATCTATACATCGCATATGAAAGGAATGCTCCTAAAATCCCTAAACCAATAAACATCCCACCAATAACATTGGTATTCCCAAGATCAAAAAGAACATTATTTTCAGAATCTTTAGCCTTTAACCCAATTACCATAACTAAAATTGTTGTTAAAGTGAAAATCCAAATAGGAAATTGCCAAATAAGGTTGTCGAAATGTATATATGTTTTGCTAAACGAAGGTTCTTTCTTCTCTAATACTATAGGAATACATTTGTCAGATATATGTTTCGCTTGTTCTTTGTTTTTGGAGATTTTATACAGAATAAATTCTATTGGATATCTTGATGAATTTAGTTGTTCACAACCATCTCCATCATCCCACCAATCGGCACCATTTTTATCAGGATGAGGGACAGACAATCCATGTTTAATGGTGTGTATAACAGAGTCTTTCATCATATATACATTATGTGGAATCATCTTTTCTGTTGTAAAAGTTTCTCCTGAATTATATTTTCTATATGTGATTTCTTGGTTTCTGAATTCAACGAAAATAATGCTTCCTTCTTGTACCTCATAAGTTTCTGATAATCCTCGATGGTAATGTGCGTTTTGCCAACCTTCAGTATCTTCTTTTGTCTTAGTCTTTATGTATGCAGTTCCATCATTCTTCCATATCAGTCTAAATCGAGTTTCCCCATTTGGCATATCTTCAAATTCTGCTGTAACGTTATATTTGTCACTTTTTTCTTTTATTATGATATCTCTATCTGCTGCCATAATTTTTAAATTTTTAATTAATTATAATAATGCCAATATGCATCACAAAAATAAAGAACAAATGTAAATAATAAATTTGACACGTAGCTCTATTTTCTGCCGATTTTGATAATTACTTGTTTTATTGTACTTTTGCAACCCAAAATATCAATTAATTGAAAATTGATAATTGAGAGTTGACAATTAATGTTTTGTGGTTCAACTTTCAACTTTCAACTTTCAACTTTCAACTGTAAAAACAATGTTTGAAAATTTAAGTGACAGGTTAGACCGCTCGTTTAAGCTCCTCAAGGGAGAAGGAAGAATTACCGAAATCAATGTTGCCGAAACATTGAAAGATGTACGAAAAGCACTGCTTGATGCCGACGTAAACTATAAAGTTGCCAAGCAATTTACCGATACGGTCAAAGAAAAGGCTTTAGGACAAAATGTGCTCAAAGCGGTTAAGCCCGGACAGTTAATGGTTAAAATCGTGCACGACGAGTTAGCCGTATTAATGGGTGGAGAAACTGTCGACATCAACATAAAAAGTAATCCTTCCATTATCCTGATGTCGGGATTGCAAGGTTCGGGTAAAACGACTTTCTCCGGAAAATTGGCCAAAATGCTGAAAAGCAAACGCGGAAAACATCCGTTGTTGGTTGCTTGCGACGTGTATCGTCCTGCGGCTATCGACCAGTTGAAAGTGCTCGGAGAACAAATCGAAGTCCCTGTTTATACCGAAGAAGGAAACAAAAATCCTGTTCAGATTGCTAAAAACAGTATCAAATTTGCAAAAGATAAAGGTTGCGACCTTATCATTATAGATACTGCCGGACGTTTGGCTGTCGACGAACAAATGATGAACGAGATTGAGGCGATTAAAAAAGCTATCAATCCGAATGAAATCTTGTTTGTAGTGGATTCCATGACCGGACAAGATGCCGTAAATACCGCCAAAGAATTTAACGACCGTTTGAATTTCGACGGAGTTGTACTTACCAAATTAGATGGTGATACTCGTGGTGGAGCTGCGCTTTCTATTCGTTCTGTCGTTGATAAGCCCATAAAATTTGTGGGAACCGGTGAGAAAATGGACGCTATCGACCCATTCCACCCAACCCGTATGGCCGACCGTATCTTGGGAATGGGAGATATTGTTTCGTTGGTAGAAAAAGCACAGGAACAATACGACGAAGAAGAAGCCCGTCGCTTACAAAAGAGAATCGCTAAAAATCAATTCGATTTCAACGATTTCCTTTCTCAAATCGCTCAAATCAAAAAAATGGGTAACCTGAAAGATTTGGCATCTATGATTCCGGGTGTAGGAAAAGCATTGAAAGATATTGATATAGACGATGATGCTTTCAAGAGTATTGAGGCCATTATTCATTCAATGACTCCGGAAGAAAGAACCAACCCAAGCATTTTGAACGGTTCGCGTCGCGCCAGAATCGCCAAAGGTAGCGGAACCTCTGTTCAGGAAGTAAACAAATTGCTCAAACAATTTGAAGAAACCCGCAAAATGATGAAGATGATGACTACAGCCAAACTTCCCGGGAAAGGAATGATGAAGAAAAGATAATAATTCAGTTGAAAATTGAAAATTGAAAGTTGAAAATGAAGGATTCAACTCTCAACTTTCAACTTTCAACTTTCAACTTTCAACTTAAATGCAATTAATTGACGGAAAAGCAATTGCTGCTCAAATTAAATTAGAGATAGCAGAAGAAGTAAAACAAATTAAAGCGGCAGGAGGAAAAACGCCTCATTTGGCTGCAATTTTGGTAGGCCATGATGGCGGCAGCGAAACATACGTTGCAAGTAAAGTGCGTACTTGTGAGGAAGTTGGTTTCAAATCTTCTTTGATTCGTTACGAAGATGATGTAACGGAAGAAGAATTGCTTAAAAAAGTTGTCGAGTTAAATAACGACCCTGATGTTGACGGTTTCATTGTGCAATTACCTTTGCCCAAACACATTTCGGAGCAAAAAGTAATCGAGACAATCGACTACCGGAAAGATGTCGACGGATTCCATCCGATTAACGTAGGACGTATGTCTATCGGTTTGCCTTGTTTCGTCTCGGCAACTCCGGCCGGCATCCTCGAATTGTTGAAAAGATACAATATCGAAACTTCCGGAAAACATTGTATCGTGCTCGGACGCAGTAATATTGTCGGAAAACCGATGGCCTCTCTGATGATGCAAAAAGCTTATCCCGGAGATTGCACCGTAACGGTTTGTCACAGTCGCACGAAGAATATTAAAGAATTTTGTTTGCAAGGAGATATTATCATTGCGGCATTGGGTTCTCCCGAATTTCTTACGGCCGATATGGTCAAAGAAGGAGCAATTGTGATTGATGTAGGAACAACCCGTGTTCCTTCCGACAAAACCAAGTCGGGATTCAAACTCTCCGGTGATGTGAAATTTGACGAAGTCGCTCCGAAATGCTCTTACATCACTCCGGTTCCCGGTGGCGTTGGCCCGATGACGATTATTTCGTTAATGAGAAATACTTTGCTGGCAGGAAAAAAAGCGATATATGCTCTTTAGTTTTGTTGCAGGAGGTTTCTCGCTACGCTCGAAATGACAGGTGTTTGCAAGAGAGCCGTCATTCCGAGCGTAGCGAGGAAACTCCTCATAATAACTCAAAAAATATTACCATGAAATTTTCGTTAAATCTTAAATTGTTACTGATTTTTTTCATTTTCAACTGTCAATTTTCAACTGTCAACTGTCAACTCTTAACTATCGACTCACAAGAATTGACGCTCCTCTTTGCCGGTGATGCCATGCAACATCAATCTCAAATCAATAATGCTTATCGCAAAGGCATTTACGATTATTCTTCGTACTTTAAGCATTTGAAAGATTATATTACTGAAGCTGATGTAGCGATTGTTAATCTGGAAGTAACTTTAGGCGGAAAACCATATACCGGATACCCTATGTTCAGTGCTCCCGACGAATTTCCTATCGCGTTGAAAGATGCAGGTTTCGATGTCTTCCTGACTTCCAATAATCATTGTGTAGACAGAGGAAAAAAGGGATTGGAACGAACACTCGATGTGTTGGATTCTTTAGGTGTGAGGCATGTCGGAACTTATAGAAATCAGGAAGAAAAGGTCAGAAGTCATCCGATGATGCTGACTAAGAATAATATCCGTATGGCTTTTCTGAATTATACTTACAGCACAAACGGAATCAGTGTTTCGTCGCCCAACGTAGTGAATTATATCGATACTATCCAAATAAAAAATGATATCAGAGGTGCCAAAGGATTTTTGGGCGCAGATTTAATTATCGTTGCCATACATTGGGGCGAGGAATATAAATTGAATCAAAACAAAGAACAAGAACGGTTGACTAAATTAATGTTCAGAGAAGGAGCAGATTTGGTTATCGGCTCGCATCCGCACGTTGTTCAGCCTACGCATGTTTTGAAAAATGAGAAAGGAGAAATAACCAATTTAGTCGTTTATTCTTTGGGAAATTTTGTCTCCGCACAGGTCAAAGAAAATACCGATGGCGGACAAATGCTTAAGGTTGTTGTTTCGAAAGAGAACTTCAAAACGAAAATCAAATCTTGCTCTTATCAATTGGTGTATGTCGACAGACAAAAAAATGAGGACAAAATAGATTTTACCTTATTGCCTGTCAGTCGTTTTGAGAATATGAAAGATTCTATCTCGCCGACTACTTACGACAAAATGATGATTTTTGCCCGAAATGCCAGAGATTTATTCGATAAATACAATGTCGATTGTTCGGAAGGTGAAGATATAGATAAATAAGGAAGAAAAGCAACTCCTTCTAAAAAATCAAGAAAGGTAAATTATCCGGCATAGAAAGATATTCCCAGTTAAAAGGCACGGAGTGTCAAAAAGGCATTAACAAGAAATGCGAACCGAGCCTATCTTTTTAGATATATCATTAAAGGCAAAATTCAAAGTTGAAACTTCTTCAGGTGTAAATTTCGCAGGCTTTCCATTTACCTCAAATTCATTAACACGTTGGCTCAACCAACTTTTTGACTTGTTAAAATAGTTTCTTGCAATGTAAGACATTGAAATAATGTCAGAAATCTGTGATAATCGCTCTAATTCCAAACTAATTTTTGCACGTTGCGTATTTGATTTGGAATTAATATCAAGTTCTTTTAGCCTTTCAAATTCGTTTGTTGTTTTCATATTTATCATTTTTCCTTTTTCACATTATGTGCAATGCTCGCCAAGAAGGATTAGCCGACAGAACACAGACATTAGAAAAGCTTGGTTTATAAACAATTATGCAGGTTGATTTTACAAAACATTTCTCCAAGCGACTTGACAATCTACACGATGAGGTATTGCGTGGGAGATTGCGCAAAGTAGTGCGTGCGGTTATGGCTGCCTTCGCTTAACGTGCAAGTCGCATCATTCTACGGAGAACGGGAGAATCAAATCGGATTAGATAAATTTGTGATAGTAGAAAGAAAAATTGATTATTTATTGTTTAACAAATGAAAAAACTCCATCAAGCATTGCTTCCCGAATTTCGTTTTCAAGTGTGATTTCATCAAAATTCGTGTTCATAAATTCATCAAAAGAAAGATATTTGCATGAAAATAAATAATCGGTTTTTAATCGCGACTTAAAATAAAAATAAGTGATTTTCAACAGTTTTGAATTCAAGGAATGATCAGGTTGAACGGTTTCATTCAGGAAAATATCAGTTCCGTCTTTAATATTAAAAGATGATGAATAAGCAATGTATTCGCAAAAACCTTCTATTTTCCAATTGTTTTTACTTCGACTCATGTAAATATTCTTTAAATAACCGATTCTCTCTCTGATATACAGGTGAGTAATTTCATGAGCTATGGCATCAGATAACCGTCTGTTAAACAATCGATCATCATATTTTTGCTGTCGGTTATTTTTATAATCGGCAGGAGCAATCAAGATGGAATTAAACAGATTTTGATTAACTCCCAACGTATTCCTATGCATGAAAAACGTTTTTATATTGTATTGATTAACATTTGAACATAAAATGATTCGCTGCTTTGTTTTTGTTTGGATATTCATTTCTTCCAAACGTAAAATACAACTATCCATTACCAACAACATTTCCTTTTTTAAATCAGGATTATCGGCATAAACAACTAAATTCCCAATTGTCGTTATTTTAGTCATTCCCAATGTCAGATAGAAATAAAGTGCAAAATAGAAAGCTAAGGAACCAACAACAATCACAGGAATTGTTATTTTTTGGAAAAAAGTTTTTTGTTTCATGTTACATTACAATTCTATAAAGGTGCTAATAGGATACAATGATTGAATGCTGCCTTTTAGCACCTTTTTCCCTCATGTATTAATAGAGAGCTTGAGACGTTAAATACAAACCTATAGCTTGTATTAGTAATACTTCAAGAATCCCACCATCAACTTTCTCCATTTCATTGACATTCATTTCTTCCACGCCATAAGCATTCAAATCCAATGTTTTCATAAAATTACAAATTTATAAAATTAAACTTTATTGCAAACAATTTTTGTCTGCAAATCGTTCAAATTTTTACGTGCACTTAAAAATTTGTCAGATGAGGCAAAAATATCATCCTTCCGTCTAAAAAATTATACGGAAGGAAAAAAGAATATTCTCCGCCGTTAATTTTTGTTAATTCCTCATTGTTTTCAATTTCAACGGTATATTTCAGTTCCAAATTGAACCCTTTTGTATACAGGAAAGATTCAAGAGTGCGCGAATAGGTTATCGGAGCTTTAACGGATTTCAGTTCTTCGAGCAAATTATACAGGCTTGCCCTGCTTATTCCCAATCGTTTTGCCAAAGTTTCGGGATTTCCGGTTCTACCTGTCTTTATCAAAACATGTAACCGGTTTATTCGTTCTATTGTGTTGAAAATATTCATGTAACCGGTATTTGTTTTTGCCACATATCATAATATATTGTGCCTTCTCGATATAATTCTGTATGTGTACCTTCTTCGATTAGCTTTCCTTTTTCGAGAATTACGATTTTATCTGCCGACATAACGGTACTCAAACGGTGAGCAATAATAATTACCGTTTTTCCCTGCCGGTTGTAATTCGAGATGGTTTGTTGCACGTAATGTTCCGAATCCGAATCTAACGAAGAAGTCGCCTCGTCCATAATCAGTATTTCGGGTTGGCGGTATAATGCCCTTGCAATGGCAATCCGTTGTTTTTCTCCACCCGATAATCCTACGCCATGCTCACCGACGCGGGCAGCAAAACAACGGATTGCCAT
>Ga0209628_10000206_pt1 | contig 34601 bp, 24 predicted proteins | sample TergutCu122P4_FD_187285 | JGI IMG/M metagenome (GOLD analysis project Ga0209628, IMG submission 187285) | Cubitermes ugandensis P4 segment gut microbial communities from Kakamega Forest, Kenya - Cu122 P4 (SPAdes) (version 2) | ecosystem: Host-associated > Arthropoda: Insects > Digestive system...
GGTTACTCCGTTATGTGTTTTATCTTCCAAAACAAGCGAAATAGCCTCTTTCATGTTTTCTTCAACTTCTTCAATAGTTTCTCCTTGTGTAATGGCATTGGGAAGTTGCTCACACTGCCCCATAAACTCCTTTTTGGAACGAAATTGACCTAACCCAATGGAAGCTGGAACTACTTAGTTTGGTAGCCGAAGCCATAGACATAATCAAAGATATAGACATAGTCGAGGAAATAGACATCGTCCAAGAAGAAATTAGAAAACCATGAACGAAATAAAAATAGCCACATCCGGTAAAGAACAAATCTACCACTCTCCCGCTGCGTTTGATGAAATGACACGCGAGCAGTTTATCCTTACCGCAGAGCAGATTATCCACGCTGCCGCCGGTATCGAAGCCGAAAGTTACTATCCTGCCATGACAGGAATAGAAAAAAAGAGTTGGAATAAACTGCATTTTTTTCAACAGTATTCCATAAAACGCCTCTTTGATTTTATTTCTGTTCCCGAAATCAGCAAACAAATCTTGCCCGACATTGAAATAAACGGGCAGCAATTCATCGGATACCAACCCGGATTTTCCAACACCACTTGGCAAGAGTTTATATTTGCTGACCAATATATAATGAATGGTAAATACAGGGAAGCCGCCGCCTGCCTCTATCGCCCACAAAGAACAGACTACACCGGCGAGACAGACCGCCGCATCCCTTTTACCATTTATGGCACAAACAGCCGAATGCAATTTTTTAACAACATTTCGGAAGCCGAACTGTTGGCATTCGTGCTGAATTACAAAGCCCTGCGAAAACGTAACCTTGAGGAAAAATACCCCTTTGTTTTTCCAAACTCTAAATCTCAAACAAATCTCGATGAAAACTCCCAACCCGACATCATTGTTGAATCGCCCAGCAAGTCCCAATTCTCATGGGTAGGCATACACCGCGACCTGATGGGCGACCGCTTCTACGATGAAACTAAGTTTTACGAGTTAAATGTTCACGTAATCCTTAACCGCCTGAATACCGTAATAAAAGAAAACAGACATAGTAAAAAGTAGTTTATGGCTCATTCCGTTTTCACCACTATGGACGGCAAAGTAATTACCGCCGAAGAGTTTTATGCACAGGCACGCAAATGGGCAGCCATAGTGCGCAATATGGCAAAGGCAAACGCCTCACGCTTTAGTAAGGGCAAAACCAAACAAGCCCATACATACAAAACCGGAAAGAAAGCCGGCAAAACCGAGCAGAAACTCCGCAACAGCATTCGTTACATAATCGCCCAAGATAGCGGCGTTCCTGAAAGCATCGGTTTTAAAATCCCCATACATGGCATTTTTAGGGAATGGGCTGTTGGTTTTGGGCAGCCGCGTGTTGCCGGCAAGTACGTTAGCGCAAACAGCCGTGTAAAGCGCACAATGGAAGACTGGATAGACAAACCCATAGAGAAGAACACGAAAAAACTGTTTGATTTGGCTGCGGAGTTTTGGGGAGATACTGTAGTGGTTAATTCGTTTGGGGCGAAGAAAAATGGCTAAATCATCTACGATTACGCTTCTTTGAATCTATTACCCACCATTTTGTATTTCTGTTTGAGAATTGTCCATGACAGTTAATATTGCAGTTACTGCGAGATGTAAACAACATCGTTATTTTAATACCTGCAATAAAAGGATTTACTGACGGCTTAATATTTGAAGTTAAGAAAGAATTATATCTTATGATATTTGGGTCAAGACCGGCTTCGTCGGTGGCAGGAACATACACAAAATCGCTGTTGTTATTAGTAGTTGAGACATAGTTGGTAGAATTGATGTTAAACACGCCATAATCAGCAAAAACAGCAAAGCGCATTTCTCGTAATTGTGTATTTGAAAAAATCAAATTTAAGCCAAACTCTACTGATGCTGCAAGATTAAAATTTAATTTTCCATCAAAACGAGTATTATCAGCGCCTGCTTTGTTTTTGACAAATGAGTGGTGCGGCATATCCGGTAAATATCCAATATCTTGCGGAAAATAACCTACCGAAGAATGACTGCCACTTGTTTCTGCATAAGACAGCACATTAAGACCGATTTTTGACCCGACAAGAAAATAGAAACCGTTAAATGTTCCGCCGAGTCTCAGCGGAACATTGACGTAACAGATTCTATACCGGTCTTGCAAGTCTGTAAAATTGTACAGCATCACAAATCTGCCACCATCCGTGTGAACAAAACCACCTTCAACTATCGGGTGCATTGTATTTGTAATTTGAGTACCAAGCGGGATTTCTTGCCCTGTTTTTTCGTCTATAAATTTGCCCACTTGCATTCTAAAATCACTGTATTTTAACAAAGCATATTTGTAATCAAATTCAAGTCCGATTTCTAATATAAAGTGATTGTATTTATAGCCGTATCCAAGTCCGAAAATACCGCCATAACCAATATTAGAAACAACCTCACTGTTTTTAATAAACAAATTTGAGTAGCCACCTTGCCCCCATAAGTTAAAAGAATGGACGGCTTGAATGTTTTGTGCTGCTAAACTTGTGGTAATGAATACGGTAAGTAATAATAAATATTTTTTCATTGTACTACGATTTTTTGTGTATAAATTTGTCCTTTGGCAGTAGCAAGCCGTATAATATAGAATCCCGCATCTGCATTAATTTCTATTTCGTTATTGGCATAACGTCCATTTCTGACTGTTTGCCCAAGAATATTAAATAAACTCAATTCCACAATCGGGTCATCCGAATAAACATTTATTTTTCCCTTTCCTGACTTAATGCGAGGAAATTCGTAAGGGTCGGAATGCTGAATGGGTATAAGAGGACAAGAACAAAAAGTCTTTAAATCATCCTCTCTTGTCAATATTATTCTATATTCTGAACCGAATTGCATTAGTGTTGTGTTTTCTGTATAAATATAATTGCCTTTGTTAAATTGATGATTAAAAGGCAATAGTCTCCCATCCACGAGCCACTCATAAGGCCAAAAATTATACCCACCGTTATAAGCCGGATTTTTCAAAACGAGAACATCATTCCACCGCTGTTCCATAACAGAGGACGGATACAGAACGGTGAAATTAACCGTAAAAGTCGTATCGCTGCATCTGCCGTCAAAATACAATGTTACCGAATAATTGTCTGGTCGAATTTTGTCAGGCAATGGGATTTTGATACTGTTATTGTTTGGATTACGCTCTACAAAGTCTCTAAAACCTGCAAGGTGCGCTTTCTCATCGAAAGAAACAAAAACAGTGTCAATTCTACCGGCGGAAACATTGTATCCAACAGGGAAATTCAGCGAATCTCCACAAATTTCGCCTACAAATGGGGTGCCCATTTTCAGATTTAACAAAACGGTCAAATTCAGCGTAATGGTGTATGGGCAACCATAATCGGTTTCTCTATCTTCTATGTATGTGGTGGTAGTGCCTGCTGTACCATAGACATTAAATCCATTTGCCTGATACATATTACCCTCGCAAATTGTATCAAAAATAACACGATTTTCGCCCGGACGGTAAACTTCTAAAATCAAAATGGTTGTACTATCACAGCCGGCAACATTTGTTCCGGAGTTTTTGTATGTTCCTTGTGCGCTTGCTGTAAATCCATTTTCCGAGTAAGTTTCACCTTCACAAATTCCGGCATAAATTGTAATAGTGTCTTGCGAATTTACAGTAAGTTTTAATGTAATGATGCTATCGCAAAGATGTGGATAATGGGTTTGTTTATTTAGGGTGTGATAAAATGTTCCTGCGGTGTTCGGTTCTGGCAACCCCAATCCATATAAGTAAGAAAATTCGCCCAAACAGATTGTGTCTTCAATAGTATAACTATACGCCGGTACAACTGTTAAATGCAATATAATTAAAGAATCACAACTATACGCGCTCGGCAAATAATATTGCAGTACCGTTGTCCCTAAGTCAAAATTCGTGCCGCTAAAAGTCTGATTGTCAATAATTATCGTTTCATTTTGACAAAGCGCGTCATAATATTTATGCCAAACGGGATTATTATTAACAATAAGATTTACAAAAATGATAGAATCACACAAACTGCCGGTATGAATAGTATCAACGATTTGCAAACCTTCTTCATATAATTCTATTCGCAAACCGTTGCTCTGTTTTGTGTAAATATACGGAAGTTTGTTCTCGCAAACAGAAATTCCCAAAATTTTGGTGGTATTGTGGACGGTTAAAATCAAAGTGATTGTACTATCACAACCCGCTGCACTTTGCAAATCTTGCGTATATATTCCCTGTTCACTTTCAGTAAATCCGTATCCCTCATAAGTTTCACCCTCACATATTTCGGCATAAATTGTAGTTTCCTTATGCGGATTAACGGTAAGTTTTAATGTAACGATACTATCGCAAAGATTGGGGTAATGACTTTGCAGATTTAGAGTGTGTTCAAAAGTTCCTGCGGCGCTTGGTGGCGACATTCCCAATCCATAAAAGTAAGAGTAGTCTCCCAAACAAATAGTGTCTTCAATAGTATAATTATATGTTGGTGCAATAGATAAATGCAAGAACATTAAAGTATCACAAGTAATTGCAGACGGCACATTGTATTGCAGAATGGTATCTCCTATTGGATAATCCCAACCATGAATAATATTGTTTCTAAAATTTAGTGATTTATTCTGACAAAGCGGTGGTATAGTATATTCATGCCAAACAGGGTTTTCATCTACTGTAAGATTGACATAAATTATAATAACAATCGGACCAAACTGAATGGTATCAACACATTGCAAGCCGGGTACGCATTCAATTATTAAGCCGATATGATTTGGGCCATAATAATACGGAACGCCGGGACAGGTAGAGGGCGTTAATACTACAGTATCAGGAACACTTTGCGCCCAACTCTGAAATATACACGCTGCCAAAATCACTGCTATGAAGATTAATCTTTTCATCTTTTTATAAATTTTCCGTGAATATTTCCGAGTTTAAAAATGTATGTTCCTTGACTTAGCCCGCCCACATTAACACTTACCTTGTTGGTTTCGTTAATGGTTAGCGACAGTACCAATTTGCCGGACATATCAAAAATATCTATTTTGTCGCCTGCTTTTAATTCCGAACTTTCTATAGTAAGCAGATTATCAACAGGATTTGGATAAATCTTAATGAATGAAGATTCCATATCCTCAATGCCTGTTTTTAGGCTGAATGACACATAGATACTGTGGTCTGACATCACATTTTCTATGGTGTAGCAAGTAATATCTCCTTTATGAACAACACTATCGTCAACCATTACAAAATCAACAACATAATTATTTTCAGGATAGAAACAGAATTGTTGACTCTCGCTTTCTTCTACCGGAATAGGATAATCACTTGGGTCAATTTGTCCGTTTACACTTGGTAAAACGTAGATGTGATAAGTTTTACTTGGCACAAAATATGCTTTAATTTGATGATTTGCAGTAACCGGTGGTAATGTATAGCAGTTATCTGTAAAATGAGAAGCCATTACAGGCTCGCCATCAATAAGAATGTATGCAATTTTGTAAGTGTTGTTTTCGGGCAGGAAGCATATTTTCGGAGTTGAATTGTACTCTACTTCGAGCATATTGCAATTATTGTCGCAACCGTCAAATACAACTTTCCCATTTCCATAAGCAAAAAAGTAGAGTGTAACCGGTGGCTTCTTAAATGTTACCGACAACGAATGATTACCTGTGATTGAAGATAAATATAACTTATTGTCTGTAACCAAGTGTGTTATATTTTCATTATCAAGAAGGACTTGCGATACTATGTAGGTTGCTGCCGGAGTAAACTCTAAATAAGACCCCGCACCGCATAGATACGAAATTTCCTCACCGTAAGCAATAGCATTACCAGTGCCGTTCAATTTAACTACGCCGTTATCCCCGCAGAAAACTTTGAGTTTGTAATCCTTTTGCTTGGTTGAAATTCTTATTGTTTGATTGGCTGTTACATTCGGGAATGTATATTCGCCGTTGTATTTCACATATAAAGTTGCTGTTTGGTTGTAAATGCCATTGATAAATACGCTATCAATTTCGTAACAGTTGTCAGTAACTTCAATAATAAGGTGGCAGTTCTCGCCTTTTATTACCTCAATAATGCCACTCGGTATAATCGTGCTGTGAGCGTCTGGGATAGTCAAAACTGTAAAAGTTATCCTCTTAAACGCTGCAAATATTGTATGCGGCTCGGTTACATTATTAAAAGTATAACAGTTGTTGATAATTTCGTCTGAACCTGCATAAATAATAGTTCCATCAACCACAATATAATGGAGTTCACTTTCCGGATTTGGCAGGGTTTGAGGAATGAAACAGTAGGTTACAGTATCGCCACAAGAAACATCTGTTGTGCCGGAAGGCGTAATATACCCATAATCACTGCTTGAGGCAGCAATGGCATATTGAATTTTTGTAAACAAAGCAAAAATGGTATGATTTTCTGTAACGTTGGTAAATGTATAGGCGGTATCTCCCACAGCAACTACAGCATTGCCATCCACAAACAATCCGGCAAATTGGTAGCAACTATCAGCAGGATAAAACTTAAATGTTTTACCGCCGCCGCAAATTACATTTTCGGTTGGAGTAATTGTACCGTTTTCAGATGAAGCGTAAAGTTGAAATTCCTTTTGCTTGGTTTTTATTTTTATGGAACTATTGGCTATTACATTCAGGAATGTATATACACCGTTGTAATATACATTATTGGTAGCATTTTGGTTATAAACGCCATTGATAAACACGCTGTCAATTTCGTAACAAGGATTTGTAACCTCAATAAGAAAGTTACAATTATTGCCTTTTATTACCTCAATGTTGCCGTTGGGGGTAATTGTGCTATGTCCGTCTGCGGAAGCCGAAATATTAAAAGTTATTCTTTTAAACGCTGCATGTATTGTATGTGCCGTATCTACAAAATTAAAAGTAAAACAGTTATTGACAATTCTACTATCGTTTGCCCAAATAGTATCACCGTCAACTAAAATATAATGCAGTTCACTTTCCGGATTTGGCAGCGTTTGGGGGACGAAACAGTAGGTTACAGTATCACCACAGGGAACATTTTTTGTTCCCGGAATGATATATCCGTACAAACTGTTTGAGGCGGTAATGGGGTGTTGTTTTTTCTTGAACGAAGCAAAAATTGTGTAACCTTCTCTCACATTGGTAAATGTGTGTGAGGTATCGCCAATAGCAAATGCCGGCTCGCCATCCACCCACAAACCTTCAAACTCGTAGCAATTATCAATGGGGTAAAACTTAAATGTTGTATTGCCCCCACAATTTACATTGTGCGTTGGAGTAATAGTACCATTTTCTGCAAAAGAATAGATTTCATACTCGTTTTCTTTAAAATTAGCCTTTAAATTTCTGTTTCTATCTACCAGAAAAGTGTATTCTATTTCGTTCGACACAACGTCGCTTCCTTCCGTCCAATTTAAGAAACGGTAGCATGCAGAGGAGACGGCATATACCGTACATTCTGAGTTTCGGATATAGGTATTATTTTCCAAAACTACAGTACCACCAATACCGGCAATTGCAGTAACATTAAAAGATTTTTCGTCTTTTAGTGAAATCGTAAAACTACCGCCAATTCCTTCGTAGTCAAAAACTCTAATAAGGTATGTTATGCCTTCAATGCAATCAAACACTATGGTTTTTGGACTACTGAAAGGAGATGGTTCGTATCCTTCCTCATCTGACGATGCTAAAATTGTTGTAATATTTGGGTATGCAGATAAAGCAATTCCTTTATCGCCGCCTGCATAACTCAAAACTATCGAAATCGTAGTGCTCTCATTAGGAATAAATGTATAGAACACATCATTACGAGGAATAATGTCGCCAAAATCCATATCCGTTGGCGTTGCATTTGTTAAAATGCCTGTTGTTACTGTGTCTTGTTCTTGCGCAAAGCAATTTGTTGAAATTACAATACTTGCTAAAATTATTATTATACGTTTCATACTATTTTATTATTGAAATTATTAAAAAAAATTACTATTCCCAAGTCAGTGCGTTGTTCTTTAACTTTACTAAATACACATCGGGCATACTATGCCCGTACTGATTGCTTGGCAGTCCAAGTGTAAAGAAAGATTCAATAGTTTCAGCAAGAGTATAAGCATACCATCCTGCAATAGGTACAATGTCATCAGTGTTCATTAACTTGTGTATTCTGTTTCTGATATGTGTTTCTCCTGCATGATTTACGAGACTACTATTACCAACAGGTGGCGAGGCAAAGCCATAGCAAACAATTTTCTGTGGGTCAGAAACCTTTTCCGACAATCTCAAAGTAATCAATTCAGCAATCGCACCACCCAAACTATGACCTGTAACAATAAATTTACAGTTATTGTAGGTTAGTGAATTATCATATAATACATTGTTTAACTGTGTCCAAATCCCCTTATATACATCATAAAATCCTCCATGTGCCGCAGGATTTGTGCCGCATACTGCTAAAAAACATAATTTTCCATCATTCCACTTTTTTGGAGCAGCAGCAAGATTAGAACACCAATTACTTACTAAATCATCTTTATTTGTACCGCGAATTGAAATCATAACATAGGTTTGTTGGTTAATTGTTTTTTTTCCAACATCAAACTTAACATTATTAAACTCACTTGAATGTATTACATTAAAGCCCAATGCGCCCATAGTCGCATTATTAGTGCCATAACTATCTTTTGCTACTTTTCCGCACCAATAAGCAAATCTCCAATTATAATTATTGGTATTATTAAATGCCTCTGTATAATCACACTGAGTTAAATATGATACACCGTTTTCATCTTTTTTACGAACGTCTATATAAATCGGATTCGACCATTTACCTTTTGTTTTATTGTATGCATTTATTTTAATCGTTTTACCATTCCAATTTTGTATGTCAAAACTAATTAAACTTGTATTCGGATTTGTTGGAATTGCAATGGAATACGCTTGTTGCAGAGGTGTTTCAAATCTGCAAACATTATCAACTGTTTGACAAGGACATTGAGGAGGACGAGTTTCATATTCAAGAAGGCAATATTGTAGTTGAATGTAATCGTTTGCATCTATGTTAGATACATAAACTTTGACTGTATTCCCTGCTCGATAACAGTTGTTATACTCAGTTTTTATTGAAGGTGCTATGTGGTCAGGTGTAGGTATTGCACCATCTGGTTCATCATTTGGGACTAAGGGTGGAGAGTAGGTTATATATATGTATCGCGGTTCTGACCAAGTGTTAAATGCTCTATTTTGTGCTATTACCTTAACATACTTTCCTGCCCAACTTGACTGTGGTCTTAAACCCCAAGCATTTGGGGTTATCTCTTTGAATACATCAATTTCTTTTCCACTCTCATCGCTGAATGGGTCAAGAGTATTTGGTAATCCTGAAAGAAGTATAGCGCGTATTTGTATGTAATCCTCCCAAATACTGTTTGTTGCCATTGATTGTCCACCACCTTTACGATTAACCCAACCATTACCGTTTATTGCTATACTAATGCTATTTGTAGAATTGCGATTAACAAAATCGTTTACAGAACTTCCTAAATTAGTGATTGAGGGTTTTGTATCTTGGTGGTCTACATCATTTGGTAGAACATAAAGATACATTGCGTTTGACCAACTATCATCTATTTCGCTACTACATTGGCTGCAACCAGCGTTATTTCTATCATCCCCACAGTCCGTTCCCATTGTGTTATGTGCAATAATTTTAACCCATGAATCTGCTAAAGAAGGTGCTTGCCAATAATATGCGCCTTGTGCATTTTTAAGTGCATAAGCCCTATAACCACTACACGCCTCGCCATCGTTTGGTTGTCGATTTGGCTCACCAGAAAGATACATCATTGTTACTCTAATGTTTGAAGTTGGTATATCTCGTTCGTTAACAGATATATTGACAACCTCTCCTGAATGCATTGTTGGAGAATAATAGTTTGTTGCGGGTTTACCACCAGCACTTTGCAATATGGGTTCGGTTATAGGATAAATAGAAAAATTAGACAATTTAGACAAACGATAGTATGATGCTCCTTTTGCCCAACTTTTCCCAAAACTACTAAATGATAGATTGAGATTTCGATTATTAGTAGCAGTAAGTTTAAGTGGGATTTGTGTTAAGATTGCAGCGTGATTACTGCCACCTGCTTGTCCTAAATTTTGGCTACTTGGTAATCCTATTCCTCTATCCCACCAAATAATAATATCTCCCGGTTGTAAATCGTTAGGAATGCTGTATGTACCATTTGTCGTATTTAAGGGACCCCATTCAAGATTAGGGAATTTTCCTGTATTTGTGATGTGTTTGTGCAATGCGTGGCAAGTAGTGAACATTTCAGCAAATAATTCTCCGTTTTGCAGACAATGAGTTACAAAACCCGAACAAAGTTGTTCACAAATTGCATAGTGTGTTTGAGCATAAGTTGCTGCTTGAAGTGGTTTGTAAGTTTGTGCCATCCCCACTACACTTACCCCGCCCAACGCAAGAAGCAAGCAAATTGTTTTAGCGTATTTTTTCAACGCTGTTAAAATTGTAAATTTTCGATTCATAATTTATTGATTTTGTTTAATTTATTAACGGTCTTTACTCCAATTACGAGCGCCTGAAGCCGCTGCTACCCCTCCTATTGCAACAGCAGTTCCAACAACAGCACCAAGTATTTTTAAGTTTCTTTTTTCTGTTATTTTTGAATCTTGCTTATAAGCATCATTTATGGTAAGATTCGCTTTGTGAATTTTTGCTTTGGACAACGCTCCACTCATCATTTTATCAAACACGTCAATAATGGTATTTATCGTTTCAATTGCAGTAATTTTGTTTGCGCAATACGGTGTAATGGTTATCAAATTGTCAAAATACTCAATAAAAAGTTCAATTTTTTTTCCTCTGTCTCTTCCTTCAATTGTTCCAATGCTATTAATGGGAATATCAAATAGATGCTTAAATTGTTTTTCCTCTTTTTTGGGGAAAAGAATTTTTGCCGCATAGCCATCGGCCAATAATATGTCGTCTGTTTCTTTTAGTAGTTTTTTCCATCTCGGAATTCCAAAAGCAATTTTCTCATCTTCTACTCCAAAAATTGTTCTAAATGAGCCACCCCCAAAAACTGACAATACATCATTTTTTACCCCAAATACAATATTGTTTATGGTGTATTCTCTTGTGTTTTTACGAATTATTTGCTTGCAGTTCGTCCACAAAATGTCTGTGGCAGAAAGTCCTTTTTCTTTAAACATATTGATAAAAACAGGTTGGTATTCTTTTCTTCTCTCCATTGCTTTTCTGCGAAAACGTATTAAAAATACGACAATTAGTATCATCCCCACTCCATAACTAAAAAGAATAAGAAATACCGTTCTATCCTGTTCTGCTTTCCGCGCTTGTAACTCTCTTTCTTGTTCTGCTTGCTGAATTTTAAATTGTCTTTCTTGCTCTGCTTGTTGCTCTTGCAGTTGTTGTGCAGTAGCAATTCTCTCTAATTGAAACCGTTTCCCTTGTTCTGTTTTACCGCTAAATTTTCCATTACTGATTTTTCCATTGAGGTCGAGGAAGCCATACATATACGGTCGTTCAATCCATTCCCTGCCTACTATGCGATATGAATTGTTAGAATAATCAACTACAATAGTGTAACTTCCGGGACTTACATTTGACATTCCGGGCATATTTGTGAATTCAAATATGCCTGTCATATCGCTGTAAATAGTTAGTGTAAGTTTTGTTTTTCCTTGATTTGCCTCATACCATCCATCCCACACACCTGCTATATCGCTTTCTTGCGCCATTGCAAGATTGGTTGCTAAAATTGTTATTGCAAAAGCAATGATGATTTTTGTAATTTTTAGATTCATAATTCATTGATTTTTAATTATTATTTGATTTTTTAAAAGTTATTTCATACAAAATCCGGTAAAAAAATAGCGTGGAAACAACCTGTCCAGTTATCAGGTTTCCACGCCTATCTTTCAAACAAGTCGTTCCACGCCGCTCACACGGCGCTTTACTAACTTACTCTTGAAAGATAAAGATAACCCATAAATTACGGGTTAGTTGTGGAAAAATGATAACTGAGAATAGCAGTAAGTCGCTATTTTCTAAATGTTTTGTTTTGTGCTATTTAGCACATATTTTCATTAAATCATAAGCAGTAAATATTGGTTAATAATTATTTTTGGGAAAGTATTTATTGTTCTATAATTCCTATTTATTTTTGGGCGCAAAAATAACTATTATTTATCAATGTGCGGAAAAAGACGAAAACAACATCATGTATTTAAAAGTGCATGATAAAGTGCATGATAAAGTGCATGATAAAGTGCATGATAAAACAGCCATTTTATTAGTGCCAATTAAACATTATTTAAAATAATCCATATTCCGTCTTTTCTACTTCCTTGCCGTTCAATAGTGTTAGATTCAACGAGTTTTGTTAAAATTTTTCTAACGCCTCGCTCCGACATTTTTAATTCAGCCATTAAGTCGTAAGCAGTTATTTTTGGATTTTCCCTCAACAAAGCAAGCACTTTCTCATAAGTCGGAACATCTTGCATTACGTCTGGTTTTTCTTCATCATAACGAATTGTTATTTTAAAAATATCATCTTCTTCTATAATTGGCGTAGCCCCTTTTACGTAAATTGGGCAATACTTGTACATATTTCTCACTCCAGAGCCCAAATCTTCCACCCAGTGCAACTGTTTGAAAAATGCAAAAATTGTCGGGTTTTTGGTGTGAGGTTTCAGATTTTCAGGGGTAATACGTCCCATAACATAAGGAATACTACCGTTTTCAGTTACAACCGTATCTTTGTAAATAGTAAGCGTAGCACGAAAATAACTGTAAAACTCGCGATGAATCAGCATGTTGGTAATCATTTCGCGGAAAATGATATCACGAATAGACAAACGAACATCCCCTTCAATGTAAAACCGGTCGGGTGTATGTTTGCGGACAAAAGACATAAGTCGGTCATAGGCTTGCAAAAGATTGCAGTCCACAGTGTCGCGGTCATCATAGCGAAGCACATCTACCTTTCTACACAACGCATCGGTTTTATATTGCGGACAAACCCTTGCAATAGTTTCGGGCTTCCCAAAAACTAAAGCAGCTGCTAATGTATAACCACTATTACCTGTTTGCTCATCACGTAAATACATTTTAGCAGAACGCAGTATTTCCTCATTACTCATACTTATCCACAAATGTTTTTTATCGAATACACTGACAATATTCCGCACATAATCAAAATCTTCCGTTACAAAATCTTCTATTGTCAGCAACGGAAAAACTTTGTTTTCGCTATAAACATCTTGTTTCCTCAAATATAGTCCTGAAATAAGGTGATGTGTTGTTAATTTAAAATCACCCTCATTATTGCGGTCATAGTAAATTCCTTTATGTGAATGAGCCTGATGACTTTCGGGAACATAAATGCAAATAATTTTTTTGCCGTCAATATCAAATACTTCTGATTCAACAAAAGCGGGCGGCATCATTATTTGCGTGTTATTCATATCGTTTGCCAAAGTTTGCAGTATATCGGGGATAGACTCCGCTCTTATTCCTTCAATTTTACCATTATTTTTTACGCCAAGAAAAACATGCCCGCCCTTTCTGTTAAGAAAAGCACAAATTGATTCAAAAACATTGCGTGGCAAACTTTCGGTAGCAGTCTTAAACTCAATGCTTATACCTTCGCCCTGTGCTATTTTCGCCTTTATTTCGTTTATTGATAACATTTTACTAAAATATCTTTATGTTTTATAAAATTAGGGTGCAAAGATATTGTTTATTTTTACATTGGAAATTTAAGTTTTTTGTCCTACCACTCCATTTTCCCCTCTTTACCTTTGCCATAAATCTCAAAATTTATGGCAAAATCCAGCACCCGCAGAATAAACATCTACATCAATGGTAAAGAGGTAGAAGCCACAGTTAAAGGCATCCGTTCCGAGATGAACAAACTCATCAACGAGCAAAACCGCATGATTATCGGTTCAAATGAGTATCTTCATCACGCCAAAAGAATACAGGAACTTCGCGGCTACCTTCAGGAACACAGCGCAAACATTACTACCGCAGCCAACGCTTGGGAACAAATGCAAAAACGGTTAATGATGTTTGGCGCAGGTATGGGCGGCTTTGTGCAAATCTTCAGCGCATTTAACAAGGTGGTTGGCACACTCAAACAAACCGCGCTTGAACTCGCAGAGATGGACGACTATTACAGCAATGTAAGAAAAACCACACTTCTTACACAGGAACAGGTTGAAAAACTGAACGAAAGTTTTAAGAAGATGGACACCCGCACAAGCCGCGAACAGTTGAACAACCTTGCTTACATCGCCGGCAAACTCGGCATCAGCGCCGAAGATTTAGTAAAACAATTTGTGGAAGCCTCAGACATCATTAACATTGCCATGAATGACGTGTTGGGTAATGATGCCACTCTGTTCATCGGCAAAATGGTAGATGTTTACCAACGTTCTACAGACATTTTGCAGGGCTTAAATCTCAAAGACAAAATGCTTTCCATAGCATCAGCCGTTAATGAACTTGGTAAAACATCTACGGCAAACGAAAAATATATGGTAAATTTTGCCGGTCGTTTGGGTGGCATCGCCGTACAAGCCGGACTTTCTGCGGACCAGATTCTTGGTTACGCATCCGCGTTGGACCAAGATATGCAGAAAGTAGAGATGAGTGCCACCGCCTTTCAAAAACTCATTCAAAAAATCATTGCAAAGCCCGCTGAGTTTGCCCAAGTTGCCGGCATGGAAATTAAAGAGTTTCGGAAATTGATAGAAACCGACATGAACGAAACTCTGAAACGCACCCTCAAAGGTTTTCAGGGTGCAGGTGGGTTTGATAAACTTTTGCCCATTTTCAAGGAGTTGGGCTTGGACGGGGCAAGAGCCGCCGCCGCCATCTCCTCAATGGCAAATTCACTTCATAAGGTAGAAACCGCCCAAGCCACAGCCAATAAAGCAATGCGGGAAGCCACATCCTGCTTAATTGAATACGACATCAAAAACAACAACTTGCAAGCAAACCTTGAGAAAGCCCGCAAAAGATTCAAGGACACCCGCCTTGAACTTGGCGAAAAACTTTATCCGGTTTTGATGAAACTTACCAAAACCAGCACCAAAGGCTTAAAGTGGTTGGCGCAGTTAATCAAATTTTGCGAGCAAAATAAAGTTGCCGTTGCCGCTCTTATTGCGCCGTATGCACTTTATATATCCAAACTGATTTTGGTTTCCACATGGCAAACGGCTGTAAATGCTTATACCAAAACTGCAATAACGTTGCAGAACGCCCAACGTGCTATTGCGCTTCGCCTTGCCGCTGCTCAATACCAACTTGCCGGAAACACACAAAAAGCCGCACAAGCAATGAAACTTTATCACGCTGCCGCTACTAAAGTGCCTTGGTTGGCAATCATTTCAGCCATTACCGCCATCGTTATCGGTGTCGGAAAATGGGTTAAGAGCAACATAGAATTAAACAAGACATTCGATTTTCAAAAAGCCTATAAAGATGTTATTGTTGAAGTATAAATTTAGCAACAAGTGCATGCGTAATCATAGAAGAATAAATGTTGGGAGATACTTTTTCAATCCACTCACTAAAAATGCTCACAAAAGAATTGTAAGAACTGAAAGTTGCGGCGCGAGTATTACGTTTAATCTCTTCTAAATACCTTTCCGCCACCTCTTTCAAAGGTGTGTATAAACGCGAATCTTCGCCCATAAAGTAGGGATTCCAACCGGTGGACAGTTTCATGTTCAGCGCAACAATAATATTGTTGATGTGCCTTTTGGCTTCCATTTTTGATGGATAGCGCATAAGTAACCTTTGCAGTTTGATTTTTTTTCGGGCTAAGATTTGCGTTTGTGGATTTTCCACATAATACTCAATAATCCAACCGGATTTGTTTGTTTTTAACGTTGCCGGCAAGTAATTTGCGGCAGAATAAGCAGTTGATACTGCTAAGCGGGGTGATTGTACTGACATTTTTTTTTTAGATTTGTGAGAAATCCAAAAAATTTAGTTTGTCTCGTTTCTGTCCCGATTTTAACACAAAGACCAACAACCTGCTGTTGCAAGTTATTGGTCTTAAATGAATTTCGTGGTTTGGAGCGGAAAACGAGACTCGAACTCGCGACCCCGACCTTGGCAAGGTCGTGCTCTACCAACTGAGCTACTTCCGCGTTTGTTTTACACCTTAGTGTAGTTTCGTACCTCGGGCGGGACTTGAACCCGCACGACCGCAATGGTCACAGGATTTTAAGTCCTGCGTGTCTACCAATTCCACCACCAAGGCTCGTTTCAAAGAACGTTTCTCAAATTGAGGTCGCAAAAATAATTTTTTTTCTCTATCTTCGCCAACATTCTAAAATTTTTTATCATGAAATTATTATTATTAAGTAACTCAACAAATTACAAAGAACCTTATTTGGGCTGGTGTATGCCTTTAATCTCCGATTTTTTGAAAAATGAGAAGAAAAACATACTTTTTTTTCCTTATGCAGGCGTTAAAGTGGGCGGAAAGAATTTTCCTGAAAGTTATGATTCATATGCGGAACGGGTAACCGGAATTTTTGAAAAACACGGATTTCGGGTGCAGTCCATTCATCAGGCAAAATGCCCCATTGATGCAGTAAATAAAGCAGATGTGGTTATGGTGGGCGGCGGAAATACTTTTCATTTACTACACGAAATTCACGCAAACGGACTTATTGAACCAGTGCGGCGAAAGGTTTTGGAAGGAACTCCTTTTATTGGCTGGAGTGCAGGTTCCAATGTTGCCTGCCCTACCCTGCGCACTACCAACGATATGCCCATCATTATGCCCAAAAGTTTCCAATGTTTCGATTTTGTGCCGTTTCAAATTAATCCGCACTACATTGACCCACATCCGGAAGCAATAAATGATGCCATTCGTCATGGTGGAGAAACGCGCCAAGACAGACTTGAGGAGTTTCTGGCGGTAAATCCTCAGGTAACAGTGGCAGGACTACGCGAAGGCACGGCACTTTGGGTTGAAAATGATAAAATTACACTAAAAGGCGAACGTAATCTTCGCGTGATGAGGCATGAACAAGAGGCGTTTGAAATAGAACCGAAAACAGTTTTTGATTTTACGTTTAATTATAATTAGTAGTGCCATAATTAATTCTAATTTATTATTTTTGCATCTTCAAATTTAATCTATGCCTACCGACGAGTTGATTATTCAACTATTTGCTGATGAAAATACACGTAATCGCGCTTTTGAAATGCTCGTTAAAAAGTATCAAAAAGAAGTGTATCAAAATGTTCGGCGAATGGTCGGTTTGCATGATGATGCTAATGATGTATTACAAAATGTGTTCATTAAAATTTGGCGTCATTTAAATAATTTTCGTGGAGAATCAAGTTTAAAAACGTGGATACTAAGAATTTGCACAAATGAATCATTAACATTTATAGAAAAAAAGAAAAAATTACTTAACCTAACTGATGATTCTTACACAGAATGGATGCTGCAAACTATCCCCGATGATAAATATCTATCCTCCGATAAAATTGTGCAACTCATTCAACAAGCTATACTACATTTACCTGAAAAACAACGAATTGTATTTTCGTTACGTTATTATGAAGAGATGCCGTACGAAGAGATGTCGAAAATACTAAACACTTCAGAAGGAGCCCTTAAAGCTTCTTACCATTTTGCGGTTAAAAAAGTGGAAGATTTTTTATTAAAACATTAAACTTACAACATATATAATATGTCTATACGTAGCTTTAATGATAATTTCCTTATTCATGGATACATTACAAAAATATAAAGATAAATCTTTATTTGAAGTTCCGGAGCATTATTTTGAACGCTTGCAACAGGGTGTGATACAGCGTATTATGATGGAAGAAAAAATGCAAAAAATGCAAAAAAGATGGATTTCCATAATTTCAGTAGCTGCCTCAATTACACTTATTGTGATGCTTTCCTATTTTCTTTTTGAAAATAGAAACTTTGATGAACATTTTTATGTATCTGAAGAAATTATTCATCCTCAAGAAACGGTTATTTCGCATAACCCAAACCATTTTGCCGAATCCGTAGATATTCATGTAAATGAAGCAACAGAAATAAAAGAAAAAAAAACAGAAACCATTGTAGCCAATGCTAAAGAAACGATAGTATATCGCGCTGTGGATTTTTATGTAGATGATTATGAAACTTATAGCTTTTGTGAAGTGATGTATGATTTAGAGTGTTATTATGATTATTAGTTCGAACTATGAAACATTTTATTTTTACTTTCTTATTTTTATTTACAACTTTTGCTTTGCTTGCGCAGGAGCAAGAAGATTGCCAATCTATTATGGCAATTAAAAAAAATTTTATTGAACGTAATTTGACTTTATCCGATATTGAACGTCAGTCGTTTTGGGATATTTATAATCCTTATCTTAAAGAAGAATCGGAAATTTTTGAAGCAAGTCGAGCGTTGTTACAAAAAAACAATATTGAACGCACTAAAGGCAGAATTGATTATTCAAAATTGAGTGAGAAACAGTTATATATATTAATGGAAGATAGAGTTGCTACCAAAGAAAAACTCATTCACTTGGAGAGAAAACTCTATGAACAATTAAAAAAGATACTTCCTGCCAAAACATTATATCAATTTTATCAAATTGAGGGACGTTTTAAAGCCGATATAAAAGAGGAAGCTAAAGGAGCGTGTACGCATGAGAAAAAATAGAATAAGTATAAAGTTTATCTTTAAAGTTCAAGATTTAAAAGTTATGAATTAAATAATTCAAAAATAACACATATTTTTGCCGCCTAATTTTTTATCTATGTCTTTTCTTACAGAATATTCATTATGGTTGACGCTTATTTGCTTTTTAATTGGCGCAAGTTACTCTTTTTTATTATATTATAAAAATAAAAACATTGTATTTGACCAATCTTCTAAACGTATGATGTTTGTTCTTCGTGGCATAGTTGTAACTTTGATTGCGTTTCTTTTGTTAGCACCCATGTTGCGTTTAACTATTAAACAAACTGAAAAGCCGATTATTATTGTTGGTATTGATAATACAGAATCTATTATTTCTACACCTGATTCTAATTTTTACACCACCACTTTTAAAACAAACTATAAAAATTTAATCCAACAACTGCAAAAAAATTATGAAGTTGTAAATTATTCTTTGGGAGAACGTTCACAAATAATACAAGATAATTTCACATTGGATTTTAGAGAAAAATCTACTAATTTAGCTGCGTTATTTGAAGAGGTAAATAGCTATTATACAAGCAGAAATGTTGGCGCTATAGTACTTTTTACTGATGGTATTTTTAATGAAGGTGCTAATCCATTTTATACAATAAAAAAACAAAAAGTGCCTGTTTATACTGTTGGAATGGGAAATTCTGAGCCTCAACCCGATTTGTTTATATCTAACATTATATCTAACAAACAAACTTTTTTGGGCAATCTTTTTCCGGTAGAGATAAAAGTGGCTGCCTCTCAATTAGCCGGAAAAAATACTACATTAACCGTTTCCGATGGCACTCATGATATTTTTACAAAAAATATTGCGATAGTAGGAAATCATTTTTTTGAAACGGTACGATTTACGTTAACGGCGAAAGAAAAAGGGGTACATCGCTACCAAGTTTTATTGACTTCGGTTGAGAATGAGATTTCTACCAGAAATAATGCAGCTTCTTTTTATATTGAAGTGGTAGATCAACGTGAAAAGATTGCCATTATTTATCATTCACCGCATCCTGATATTGCGGCGATTAAAAGTGCGCTCGAAACCTCCGATCGCTATCAAATAGAACTTTATTCATCGGATAAATTGCCTACCCATGTAGATAATTATGTGTTGTTTATTTTGCATCAATTGCCCTCGTCTCATCAAGCACTCAATAATTTGATCGCAAAAATTCAAAGTGCGGGTAGTGCGTGTTGGTATATTGTGGGAGAAGCTACGAACTTGTCGGCATTTAATAATTTCAATTTAGGATTGAATATTACGCAGAATAAAACTTTGCGCAACGAGGCAATTCCGGCATTTAACGATAATTTTGTTTCATTTACTTTTTCTGAAGAGGCAAAAAAAATGCTCTCTAAATTTCCACCAGTAAATACGCCGTTTGGAGAGTATAAATCTACTGTTTCTACCAACACGTTTTTATATCAGAAAATCAATAATATAACGACAAATTACCCATTATTTATTTTCAATGATAACAATTCAGGAAAAATAGGTATACTTACCGGAACAGGAATTTGGCAATGGAAAATCTACAACTATTTGTATGCCAATAATCACGATGTTTTTAATGAAATTGTGAATAGAACAGCACTTTTCTTGTCTGTAAAAGGCGATAAGAGTTTCTTCCGAGTAATGGTCAAAAATGTATATAATGAAAATGCGCCGGTAGATATTACGGCAGAGCTTTATAATGACAGTTATGAGTTACGAAATGAGCCGGAGGTACAATTTCAATACACAGATAATGATGAGAAAAAACATGATATGCAGTTTTCAAAGCAAAATAATGGCTATTTTTTGTCGTTGGGAAAACTGCCTGCAGGGAGTTATTCATGGAATGCCAATGTAAAATTCGGTGATAAAACCTATTCTAAATCAGGTATTTTTACAGTACAGGAAGTGCATCTTGAAACTTTGAATTTGGTTGCAAATCACTCTTTATTGCAAAATATAGCCGAGTTAACGCAAGGAAAATTTTATATGGCAAACGATTTTTCTTCTATAGAGAATGATATTAGAACGAATGAAAATATAAAAACCATTGCCTTATATCAAAAACGTTACACTTTGTTTTTGAATACATGGTGTTACTTTGCAGCCATTATTCTTTTGTTTGGTGCGGAATGGTTTATGAGGAAGTGGGGTGGAGGATACTAAACATTACATTTATACATGAAAGTTAACATCATTACGTTAGGATGCTCAAAAAACACTGTGGACTCGGAAGTTGTTGCCGCCAAGTGGAAAGAAAAAGGTCACAAAGTGCTTTTTGAAAGTACCCAAAAATCTGATATTGTTATTATTAATACTTGTAGTTTTATTCACGATGCCAAAGAAGAATCTATAAACGAAATCTTTATGCACATTGCACGCAAACAAAAAGGTGAAGTGAATAAAGTGTTTGTTGTAGGATGTTTAGCACAACGATACAAAGATGATTTAATAGAGATGATTCCTGAAGTGGATGGTATTTTTAGTTTTTCAGAATTACATAAACTATTGGAAGAAAAAGATTTTGACTTACTGAAATCGCTAAACCGCATTGTGTCCACACCTAAACATTACGCCTATTTAAAAATTTCGGAAGGTTGCGACCGTGAATGTTCGTTTTGCGCCATTCCATTGATTCGTGGTAAACAAATATCAAAACCTATAGACATGATTGTGCAAGAAGCTGAAATGTTGGCACAACAAGGCGTTAAAGAACTTTTGCTCATTGCACAAGATTTAACTTATTATGGTATTGATATTTCCCAACAGAGAATCTTAGCCAAACTGATGCGCAAACTTGCAAACGTTAACGGGTTGGAATGGATTCGTTTACATTATGCTTATCCCATGGGATTTCCTTACGAAATTTTAGATGTGATGAATGAGTTTTCCGTTTTTTGTCGCTATTTGGATATTCCATTGCAACATATTAGTAACTCAGTACTCAAAAGCATGAAACGCGGAAGCAGTAAACAACAGGTTTACAAATTTTTGGAAACAGTTAGAAATATCGTTCCCGAAATAGCGTTGCGCACCACTTTGATTTCCGGATATCCCATTGAAACTCGAAATGAACATCGTGAATTGTTGGAATTTGTTAGAGAGATGCGCTTTGAGCGTTTGGGCGTATTTGCCTATTCTCCTGAAGAAGGTACTGCCGCTTTTGAACTTGGCGACACGGTGAAATTAAAAGAGAAATACTATCGTGTAAAGGAAATTATGGAACTACAAGAAACTATTTCACTGCAACATAATCAAGAAAAAGTTGGAAAAGTGATGCGCGTATTAATTGACAGAAAAGAAGATGATTATTATATAGGACGCACCGAATTTGACTCACCGGAAGTGGATAATTTGGTGTTTGTTAAAGCAGATAAAAAACTGAATATTAGTGAATTTTATCCTGTTTTAATTAAAGATGTAGAACCTTATGATTTATTAGGAGTGATATCTTCTTATGACATAAATTAATATTTTATCACTTTCAAACATTCTCCTGCGATTTTTAGAAAAAATAATCCATTCGGTTGGTCGGAAATATTAATAAATGAGTCATCTAAATTTCCGGTTTTTATTGCTTGTCCAAACGAGTTATAAATAACAAAACCGATATTATAATCATCATTAACATAATGATTAATAATTTGAAATTGCCCTCGGTTTGGGTTGGGGGCAATGAAGAATCTGTTATCTTTTTTTTTAAGGTCGCCTAAATTACCATAAGAAATGGGAACTCCGTGTAAAGTAATGTTATCGAAGCGATTATTGCTTGTGGCACTGTTGCATCCATCTAAGGTTAAGCGTAAGAAAACTTCCTGTTGGTCGTTTAATTCATCAATATCACTTAAATTTAAAGTAGTAATTATATGCGGGGCGCCGGAAGTAAGCGGACAGGTGGTTGTATTTTCAATGAATGTGTAATTTTCGCCATTCAAACTCCACTCCCATTGATGTTTATTAAATCCTTGACTACTCCTTTGAATTGCCATACTCATGGCTAAATTAAAATATCCTTTTGTGGGAAATTTGAATACTACCGACTTTCCATTGGCTTTATTATTAACAAAAGCAATATCTTTTCCGGCGTAAGGAGATGGACGCGGATCGCCACTGGTTGTACCTGTAAACGAATTTAACTCAGTTCCGGAGGATGCACTTAACCATACGCTCGATTGGTAAGTTCCATCACAATATAAAACTGCATCGGAAACCGTATCTAAAAGATGATAATCGGCAGATATTCTGTTTGGTGTATTTGGACTTGCCTGCAAATTGTCGAAAGTCCAGGCTAATAATGGTTTTTGTTCTATTTTATATGGATAAAAAAATGAGACCACTGTGTCTTTTAAAAAAGCCATATTTTGCGCCAACAGATGTTTGATGGATAAATTGTAAGTAATATTTTGAGAGAACAAACCGCCAAGATGTATCACCAGCGTGTCATTTGTATTGTGAAGGGAAGTAACGGCAACCGTTTCGCCGATATAATAATTTAATGGGTTTTCAATAGTCCAAGTAATCATGGGTTTGGTAAAAGTCATTTTTACGGTTCGGCTATCTGTGAGCGCAAACCATTTGATTTTGGGTCTTTCCGGAAGTGGTTCGGGAGCAATTTGCACCGGATGTATCGAATCCTTTCCCCAAATTTGGCTCACCCACTCAGGATGGTCAATAAATGGATTTCTATTTTTCTGCACAGCGTAAATAGCATTGTTCCTATCTATTTCTTTTTGACTGACTTGATCTTTGAGATGCCAATCCAGCAACATAGCTACTGCCCAAGGTTGTAATTGAGATTTGTTAGTCATGGGAACATTTTTCGGGTCGGCTAATAGAAAATTTTCATCTTCAAACATATAACGTGTTGCCATGTAGAAAAACGATCGGGCAATATCTCCTTTAAAATCATCTATCGGTTCAAAGCATTTTTCATTCGGAGCGCCTGGAAAAACATTGGGTCCCATTTTTGAGCCGTTAGTAAAAATATTTGTAGGCGCAGTTACTACTCCGTAAGCATTATTACTTCTCATTGTATTAATCCATCCATCCACAGGATAGAGATGAAAAATATCAGTATATGGAGCATCTGTGGTTTTACCGAACCAACTTTGACAAAACGCGTGCTCGCGCGCATAACACTTCCCTTCTTCACTGCTACCACTTACACACTGACTTTTTCTAAATTCAAACTCATATGCAGGTGTCCCCTGCGGATTATCGGAATAGATGTCCCAAATTTTCCCATTAGGTTTCAAGTCGGTATATTGATAGTAAATCCATACTTCTGGGGTATAACTAACCACTCTGTGATTTTTAATAATTTGATTTAATGCAATTTGCAGTTCTTTTCCTTTTTTCCCATTTACAGTGTTATAATAACCGGAAGGAATTTGCGCAGAAACTTGTGCAAAAAGCACAAAAAAAATGCAGAAAAGAGAAAAAATGGTTTTATTCATGTTTTTTTTGAAAATATGCGCAAAAATAGCAAAAATTCTCCTACAACAAAAAAACTACCTCCAACGAAAATAATGTCGTTTTTTTGGGCGTTGCTTTTGGCTTGTTTGTAAGCACCAATGATTTTAGGGATTTTAATGACTTTTAAGTTAGTTTGAGTAAGTTTTTTGTATAATTCTTCTGCGGGCAGGGCACGTTCAATTTGCGCCTGACAAGCGTAATAGGTTGCATTTTTCGGCAATAACGGGATAATTTCATCTATGTCTTTGTCATTCACAAAACCTAAGATAATATGTAAATGATTGTGAGGTAACACTTGTAGTTGTTTCATTACCCATTCAATTCCAGCGGGGTTGTGTGCCACATCACAAATCGTAAGCGGGTTTTCGGAAACCACCTGCCACCTGCCCATGAAGCCGGTGTTTTTGTGGAGGTTTTGCATAGCAGAACTTATAAGACCGTAAGAATTTTTTTCTGCTCTTCTGCTCTTCTGCTCTTCTGCATTTTGTATTACCTCAACACATTTCATAAACGTTCCCACATTTTTCTGTTGGTAAATTCCTCCGAATTGTAAATTGCCGGTGTATTCTTCGGCTAAGAAGAGCGGAGCGTTTTTTTGTTTGGCTGTTTTTTCAAAAATCGGAAAGGTTTCGGGATGGTATTCACCAATTACTACTGGCGTGTTTTCTTTGATAATACCGGCTTTTTCAAAGGCGATTTCGGGGAGCGAATTTCCCAGCAACTTAGTGTGGTCTAACGAGATATTGGTAATTACAGACAGGGTAGGGGAGAGGATGTTGGTAGCATCCAACCTGCCGCCCAACCCTACTTCAATAATCGCAATGTCAACGTTTTCGTTGGTAAAATAGTCAAAGGCTAAAATGGTAGTCATTTCAAAAAAAGAGGGCGAAATTTTTGTAATATCTTCTTGATATTGAGCAAAAAAGTCCACTACTTTTTGTTTGGGAATCATTTCGCCGTTGATTTTTATCCGTTCACGAAAATCAATCAGATGCGGCGAGGTAAACAATCCGGTTTTACAGCCCAATTCTTGAAAATAAGAAGCTAATAAATGTGCTACAGAGCCTTTTCCGTTGGTTCCGGCTATATGAATGGCTTTGAGTTTTTTTTCGGGATTTCCTGCCATGACGGCAAGCTGTTCAATATTCTCCAACCCCTCCTTGTACGCCGCACTTCCCATGCGGTGATACATCGGGAAAGATTGAAAAATATGTGCTAAAATTTCAGGATAAGTCATTAATATCCAAAAATATCTTCTAAAGTTAGCTTTTTAACAGGTCCGAATTTTTCTTCAAGTTTCTTGAAATTCATATCGCTCTCTTTGGCAGAAATCATATACACTTTCTTCTTATCTTTTATGTATTTCTGATTAAAATTTACCACATCGTCCAACGTAAAATTTTTGTAGGCTTCGTAAAAAATTCTATTCATACTATAATCAATTCCCATTTTTTGTGCGGTACGCCAAGCCGTGAAAATCGCGGTTTTTTGGGTGCGGGTTGTTTCAATAGACTGTAATGCAGCATCTTTTGCCAATGTAAAAGCGGCTTCCGACTGTGGCATTTCGTTAAACAGTTCATTAAATGCCTCAAAAGCATCCGCAACTTTATCATTTTGGGTAGCAATGTAAGAGAAATTGTAATTTTTTTTATCTAACTCATTTGCAGAAATATAGCGTGATTGCGCAGTATAAGCCAACGAACGTTTTTCGCGCATTTCCTGAAATACAATGGCATTCATGCTTCCACCGAAATATTGATTGTACATATTTATTACAGGCAATTCATCAAGATCAAATTTTGGACCATCTGAATAAGTAAATAATCTGGCTTGTTTTGCGTCATAATGTACAAAATAGACCTGATTTTCTTCAACCGGAAGTCGTTGAAAATCTTGTGGTTTCTCAATTTCAATGAATTTTTTTGGTATTTTATACTCTTTCAAAAGAATTTTATTAAACGCATCGGCAGAAAGGTTGCCATAATAATAGATTTCCGGTTTTAAGTTTTGTAAGTTTTTCACTAAATCGGTTAATTCTTTTGCGGTAAGTTGTTGCAGTTGTTCATTAGTAAGGATATGTTGTGCCAACGCAGGACCAAATTCGCCGTAGCTGCGAAGCGCGTTTTGCACAGCGGTTTGATTACTTTTGGCATCATTTCTTGCCTTTAACTCTTTAGAAATGTACTCTTGTAACGTTGGGGTATGGGGTTGTGCATCATTCATTACCATTAATGTCAATCGCAACGCATCTACAAAATTATCACTTAAACCGCTAATTGTAAGCGTGGTATATTCATCATTGCACGACAAATTCATGGTGCATGCCAATTTATAAAATGTACCCCGAATTTTTCCGATAGTCATTTTTGAGGTTCCTAAATAAGTAATAAACTCAGTAGCAAAGGGCAACCGTAAATCATTCAGTTCGCCGGTCTTATAATAAAACTGCAAATGAAAAGTAGCATTTTCCACATTTTTTATGTAATAAATATTGCAATTTTTATTCGGAATGATTGTCATATCTTTTTGATAATCAACAAAAACAGGTTGAATAGGTGTCACTTTATTTTCCTTAATTTTCTTCATAAAATCAGATTCCGCATCACGATTAATATGAATGGGTGTGATGGGCGGTTTGCTCACTTTCGCTACTTCCTCAGGTTTGCCTTGCCGTTTATACACCATTACATAGTTGTTGTTGAAATATTTATGGGCAAAGTCAATAATATCTTTTTTAGTAATATTTGAATAATTTGAAATAGCTTGAGAAGCAACCGTCCACGAAATATTATTCAAAAAAGCGTTGTACATCATTCTTGCGCGCGAGGCGTTGCTTTCCAACTGACGCATTTCCGTTAACCGTAAATTGTTAATTGCCCCTGTTAATAAATCGCTGAAATCTCCTTGTTTCAATAAATCAATTTGTTGCAACAACAGGTCGCGTACTTCTTCTAAAGTTTGGTTTTCTTTTGGTTTTCCGGTAAGTACTAACGCAGAATTATCACATAAAACATAAGAATAAGCATTTGCATTCATTACAAGTTGCTTGCGATTCAGATTCAATTCTATTAATCCTGAGTTTAGAACACGGGCAAGCAAATTTAATACATAAATATCAGGATGATTTGCCGGTAAATCTATCCGAAAAGCCATATTAAGAAATTCTGCTTCTAAACCTATAACCTCTTTTACAACAGGTTGCGTAATGGGATTTTCGCCTTTATACTCCAATTCCGGCACATTTCCGCTTCTTAATTTGCTGAAATATTTGTCAATAACAGCAATGGCATTATCAAATTCAAAATCTCCCGACATGGCAATGGCCATATTATTAGCTACATAATACTTTTCGTAAAACTCGCGAATATTTTTCATGGAAGGATTTTTTAAATGTTCCGCCTCACCAAGTGTAGTTTGCTGACCGTAAGGATGATTGGGAAATAATCCGGCAAGCATTGCTTCACTGGCTTTGCGGTTATCATTGGTCAGCGACATATTTTTTTCTTCATAAACTGTCTCTAATTCAGTATGAAACAAACGCAACACCGGATGGTCGAAACGGTTTGCCTGAATAATTGCCCAATTTTCCAACTGATTTGAGGGAATATTTTCCATGTAAACCGTGTAATCGTTTGATGTTCCGGCATTTGTACCTTGAGAACCGATAAATTTCATGGCTTTGACGTATTCGTTGGGGATTGCCAACTTACTGGCTTCAAACGAAATACTGTCAATAAGTTTGTACAATGCGGCACGTTCCTTTTCATCGGTTAACACACGGTATTTTTCAAAAAGTTCTTCAATTTGTGCAATCATTACTTTTTCTGTTTCCCAATCTGTTGTGCCGAAATCGGGTGTACCTTTAAACATCAGATGTTCGAAGTAGTGCGCCAAGCCGGTAGTTTCCGCGGGGTCGTTTTTACTTCCCACTTTTACCGCAATGTACGTTTGAATATTAGGCGCTTCCTGATATTGCGTTAAATAAACGGTTAATCCGTTCTCTAACTTGTATATCCGCGCTTTCAGCGGGTCGTTGGGAACGGTTTCGTAAGGGTACTGTTTTTGCGCAAAAAGCGACATAATTGTAGCGAAAAGCGCTACAAAAAGGATAAAAATTGATTTTTTCATATTATAAATCTTTCGTAAAACAAAAGTGAATTAAACTCCTTGCGAATAGTTCGGCGCTTCGCTGGTAATGGTGACATCGTGCGGATGGCTTTCTGCGACACCGGCGTTGGTAATTCTACAGAATTTTGCATGATGAAGTTCAGTAATATGTTTTGCACCGCAATATCCCATGCCGGCGCGCAACCCGCCCGCCATTTGATAAATTACTTCAAAAAGGTCGCCTTTATAAGGTACTCTACCGGAAATTCCTTCCGGTACCAACTTCTTCACATCATCCACATCACTTTGCATGTAACGGTCTTTTGAGCCTCTTTGCATGGCTTCTAAGGAGCCCATGCCGCGATAGCTTTTAAATTTACGACCGTTAAATAAAATGGTTTCGCCCGGCGATTCTTCCACGCCGGCTAACAAACCACCTAACATTACCGAATCAGCTCCGGCGGCTAATGCTTTTACAATATCTCCCGAATAACGAATACCTCCATCGGCAATGATAGGCACGCCGCTACCTTTTATGGCGTGATACACTTCGTAAATAGCACTAATTTGCGGTACGCCCACACCGGCTACTACTCGGGTGGTACAGATACTGCCAGGACCAATGCCCACTTTTATGGCATCAGCACCTTCTACTACTAAAGTTTTAGCTGCTTCTGCAGTGGCAATGTTCCCTACAACTACGTCTATTTGGGGATAATTCTTCTTAACTGTTTGTAAGGCATCAATAACATTTTTCGAATGTCCATGAGCGGCATCCAGCACAATAGCATCCGTACCGGCTTCTACCAAAGCAGCAATGCGTTGTTCCATATCGGGTGAAATACCCACACCGGCAGCTACGCGTAAGCAACCTTGAATATCTTTGCAGGCAAACGGTTTATCTTTAGCTTTAGTAATATCTTTATAGGTAATCAAACCGAGTAGTTTATTTTCATTATCTACCACCGGTAATTTTTCAATTTTGTACTGTTGCAAAATGTCGCTGGCTTGTTCGAGTGTAATTCCTGTTTTGGTAACAATCAAATTTTCTTTAGTCATTACCAAACCAATAGGTTTATTGAAATCTTTTTCAAACCGCAGGTCGCGGTTGGTTACAATACCTATTAATTTTTTATTTTTGTCCACTACCGGGATTCCGCCTATTTTATTCTCTGCCATCATGGCCAATGCATTACCTACTGTTTTCTCCGATTCAATGGTAACGGGGGCGTTAATCATTCCGTTTTCAGCACGTTTTACCGATTTTATCTGTTTAGCCTGTTCTTCAATGGGCATATTTTTATGAATAACGCCGATACCGCCTTCACGGGCAATAGATATTGCCATCTTTGCTTCTGTAACAGTATCCATAGCTGCGGAAGCAAAGGGCACGTTCAATATAATATTTCTTGAAAAACGGGTCGTTAATACCACATCCTTAGGAAGAATTTCCGAATAGGCAGGAATTAGCAACAAGTCGTCGAAAGTAACACCTTCGAGGGTAATTCTATCGGTTTGAAATGATGACATTATATTTTGTGTTTAGTGTTATCTTAATATAACGATAGTTCCTGTATAGGTTTTCTTTTTGGGAATCGCGTCATATACAAAAGAGTAATAATAAGTTCCATCCGGGAGTTTTTGCTCACCATTGGTTAATCCGGCAAATGCCTCTTCAATATTATGATACCCATCGCCTTTGAATACACATTTGTAATCTCTTTTTTTAAAAACAGTTTTACCCCAGCGGTCGTGTATAACAAGTTCATTATCTCTTGCAGGATTTAGTTTTTTAATACCGAGAATATCATTTTTTCCATCCCCGTTTGGGGTAATAACGTTAGGGATTACTAATGTACAATCTGCTACCACAGTATCTTTCTCTCTAAAGCAGTTTGTAATGCGCAAATCTTTCAAAGTATCATACAAACTGGTATCCATATACGCTTTAACTTTATAATATCCGGAATATTCAATGGGTAAACTTGTTTCCTTAGCAGGACTGGATATAAACACGGTAAATGAAGAGTCTCTATCATTAGTTTTTTTATACTTATCTATATTAAATATCCAGTCGAAAGCGGTAAAGTTGGTTTCCAAATTAATAGTACCCTTTGTATCATCGTTTTTACAAAAATCTTCCTGGTCAAAAGTTAGATTCAATTTATGCTCTCCAATAATAGTAACATTAAGAATTTTTAGTGTATCGCATCCGGTATCTGGGTCATAGGCAAGAAAAACGCGCTCTACATCCACTTTATGGTCCTCATTGATATCTAAATCAAGCGGTCGTTCAATAATACTATCACCCCAAACAACAGTTCCGCAAGAACTTATAGCGTGTTTTTCTATAATAAGAGGGTCAACATCAACAAAATAACGTAACAAGGTATCACATTCTAACCCTAATCCGGGTAAAGTATCCCAAACTGTTTTAGGGGAGGTAACGTTGTAAAAAGTAGTGTCACCTTTAAGCATGGTAATTGTAATATCTCTACCATAGCAAATCGAAGTTTCTAATACCGTTATTCTTTCATAATCAATTTTAACTATTGTTTTTAAAGTATCTTTAACATTAACAGTGTCAATAAGAAGTTCAAAAACAACTGATACCCAATAGTTTTTTTTATTATCATAGGTAGGAAAGGCTAACTGAATAGGGGTTTTATTGCAAGTATCCATCGTTTGATGATACTCAGAAAACCAACAATAATTTAGTATTTGAACATTTGTTAAACCTAAAGTATCAAAGTCAAAAGAAAGAAGTTCAAAAGGACAATATCTACCTGCTGTATCTGTCAATATTTTTTTTTCATTAACAAGCATTACAAAATATTCGCTTTTAGGAGGTTTTGGATCTGTTTTCCGTTTAGATTTTTGTGCAAATCCAGAGATTGCAAGACTGCTAATAATGAGTAAGAGTATAATTTTTTTAAACATGAGGGTGTATAATTAACGGGTGCAAAAGTACATCATTTTATAAATGAATTAAATATTTTGCAAAAAAAGATTTTTTATACTTTTGCCATCTAAATTCAAAAATTGAAAATGAAAAAACTCTCAAAATTATCCTTAGCTTCATTGGTTTTTTTGATGCTGGGCACAGTAATCGGCTCGGGGTTTTCCGATTTGCCTGCCAATATGGCAAAAAGAGCCGGCACAGTGGGCATTTTGTTGGGCTGGGCAGTTACCGGAATAGGAATTGTAGCTTTGGTTTTGGTTTATAAAAACCTCTCCATACGCAAGCCTAACCTCAATAGTGGTATTACCAGCTACGCCAGAGCCGGCTTCGGCGACTACATCGGCTTTAATTCTGCATGGGGATATTGGGTAAGTGCGGTTTGTGCAAATGCTTCCTATTTTGTAATTATCTTTAACGCATTGGCTTATTTTTTCCCAACAATATTTGAAAGAGACCACCTGACCATTGAAGCCTTTATTGGAGGAACCGCAATTATTTGGTTTATTCAATTTCTTGTTTGCAAAGGAGTTAATAAAGCAGCTATACTAAATATGGTCGTTCAAATTGCAAAATTTATACCTATATTGCTGTTTCTCGTTATTTTAATTGCTGTTTTTAATATTGATAAATTTTCGTTTGATTTTTTTAGCGCGGAAACCGGATTTTCCGGCTTGGGAACCCAAGTGAAGTCTATTATGTTGGTAACGGTGTGGGTATTCATCGGAATAGAAGGTGCTGTTGTGCTTTCCGAAAGAGCAAAACTCCGAAAAGATATCGGTAGAGCCACCCTCATCGCTCTTGCCTGCGCCCTTCTCATCTATATACTGATTTCCCTGCTTACTTTCGGCTATATGTCGCGGCAGGAAGTAGCCGCATTAAATACTCCTTCCACCGCCTACATACTCGAACAAATTGTGGGAACGTGGGGTGCCGCGGTGATCAATATCGGGTTGGTAACTTCTGTTTTAGGCGCCATGCTCGGATGGACGATTCTTGCATCTGAAGTTATCCATGTGGGTGCCAAAGACAAACTGATGCCGAAAATATTTGCCAAAGAAAACCGGTGTCATGCACCTGTCAGTAGTCTTTTGTTAACCAACAGCTTATCGCAAATTTTGCTCATCATCACATTTTTATCCGCTGCTGCTTACGAAGCCATATTTTTCATTGCTACCACAGCTATTCTTATCCCTTATCTGCTGAGTGGCATGTATGGAATGAAACTGAGTATTACCGGGGAAACCTACGATAAAAAACCAGCGGGACGAAAAAAAGACATATTTATTGCTACAATTTCTACCATTTATGCCATTTGGTTAATCTATGCGGCGGGAATAGAAAACCTGTTGGTAGTTTCAATTCTATATGCTCCCGGAATTTTACTGTATGCAAAGGTTCGTCGGGAAAATGGTAAAAAGGTTTTCAGCAAACCGTTCGACATTATTATTTTCGCAGTCATTACGGTAATGGCAGTAATTGCGTCATACATGTTGCTCACAGGGAAAATAGATATATAAACAGCCTTTTTATCTCCATTTTTTAATTCTACAAAAAAACGTAGCAAACAAAATTAAATAAACATAGCCGGGCAACATGACGATATAAGCATAATGTGGGCTGAGTTTATCGGAAATAGTGCCGTAAATTAAAGGCAAAACCGCGCCGCCGGCAATTGCCATAATCAAAAATGCGGAGGCTAATTTGGTGTGTTTTCCCAAATTATGTATAGAGAGCGGCCATATAGCAGGCCACATAATAGCATGCGCAAAACTCAAACCAATAATGGCGTAAATTGAGGTTGTTCCTGTTGTAGATAAGGCAATAACGACAAGTAGCAATCCGAGAGAAGCATTAAAAATTAGCGAAGTGCGTTGTGAAATCACTTTCGGAACCAACGCAATGCCGAGCATATATCCCACTACCAATGCCGATAAAGCGGCGATGGGATAATATCTCGAAATATCGGTTAGAATTTGCAAATCATTGGCATACACAATTAAATAATCAATGGCTACCACTTCAACGCCTACATAGAAGAAAATAGCTGCAATACCGAACCATAAATAGGGATAGGCAAAAATAGAACTGTGTCCCGCTTTTGTTTCTACCTGTTCTTCTTCATATATTTCAGGAAGTTTTGCCATTTTGATAAACAATACCAATCCTAATAATACTGCCGTCATGATTAAATAGGGGAAAATTACACTATTGGAAAGTTGTTGTAGTATTTTTTCGCGTAGCGCCACATTGGTAATGTTGTCAAAATGAACTAACAGATGCTCCGTGCCGGAAAAAAGTGCAGAAAAGAGTGCCAACACGCCAATCATGCCGGCAATTTTGTTGCAAATTCCCATAATGCTAATACGTTGTGCCGCCGATTCAATGGGTCCGAGAATCGTTACATAAGGATTTGTGGCGGTTTGCAATAATGCCAATCCTGTGCCTTGCGTAAATAATCCTGCCAGAAACAACATATAATTTCTGTTCATGGCTGCCGGAACAAACACTAATGAACCAATTGCCATAACAATTAATCCTAATGCCATACCGTTTGTAAATCCTGTTTTCTTTAAAATAAAAGAGGATGGAATTGCCATCACAAAATAGGAAATATAAAACGCAAAAGGCACTAATGAGGCTTCCGTATCCGTAAGTTGGCACGCCGTTTTTAAAAACGGAATCAATACGCTGTTTAACCACGTTACAAATCCGAACACAAAAAAGAGTGCGCCGATGATGAAGATGCTGAAGGAGGTTTTTTTCATTTGAATATAATTTCATACCTTTTTATCAGATATGCTTAACGTTTGCAGTAATCCAACAAATTGATTTTTTTCAAGATTTACCTGTAATGTATTCATAACGTTGGTTTAAAATTATTTGTCTAATTGTTTCATGGCTTCTACTATACGAATAAATTCGTGGCGATATCCCATCTTATCATCTCCTAATCCTTTACGTGCTAATGCGATAACATCATCGTAAGTAGCGGTTCCTTTAAAATCGGAATTGCGGAGCAACTGTCCAAACATCGCTACTGCAGCAGCAAAATTAAAATCAACGCTTGCAACTTTGTTCTTATCGGAAATTAAAACAGGAATTTCCATCAATTTACTTTTTTTGCTATCAAGATTTTTATAACGTAATTTTACCGTCATCATCTCGTTATTTTCTATCAATTCCGTTTTAGATGGTGTTTTTTGATATTTCAGTTCATCAACGCCGCCGTACTGATTTTTTACTCCTACCGG